>ERZ1026772.1128-NODE-1128-length-15609-cov-3.629613_pt1 | contig 15609 bp, 15 predicted proteins | sample MGYA00380124_ERZ1026772 | MGnify/ENA primary metagenome ERZ1026772 (study PRJEB33269, sample SAMEA4719760) | human gut metagenome | biome: human-associated habitat; feature: organic feature; material: feces | place: Cameroon | collected 2013-10 ...
TTGCTGCCAAATTTTAAACATTGATTTATGTACAGCAGCGAAGATTTGGAACATTTTCGATAAACTATGAGCATTGCAAGCTTGCTTGAACTTTGCCATAGTGAGAAAATGTATGAAACATTTCTATTTCTAGTACCAGACGGAGGCAATGCCGAAGGGCATCTCCATTGAACAGTTCTGTTCCCGTAATAAAGTACCTTATAACATATTCTACAAATGGTACAAAGAAAGTGCAAATCGAATACAATCAAGCTTGCTTGAATTGCTGAGGTGCAGCCTTTCTTATCTAAGGATACACGCAACAAGATAGTGGAAGTAAAGGTGGATGGTCTTCCGGCCTCTTGTCAAAATGATCCGAAGGAAGCAACTCATTTACCGGAGCAATCGTGGCATATACTGATTTTTCCCGAAGACAGATTAGAAATTTTTAAACAATTAGTTCGTAATGAGTAGATTTAAAGAATTATATAATGCAGACATTGCACGGTATGGAGGAAAGCCTGAATTTTATATTAGGATTTTCCATTTTCTCCATCGTAAGGCTGCTGTAGTTTCCTTTACGCCCATGAGGTTGGTATATAAAGTGTTATTTCGTATATGGGCCAACCTAAGAGGTCTAGAAATAGCAGCAAATCTGCAAATTGGGGGGGGATTTACATCGGGCATGCATACAATATAACCATCAATGCTAGAGCTAAGATAGGGCGAAATTGTAACATACATAAAGGTATCGTGATAGGGCAAGCTAATAGGGGCGCTCGAAAAGGATATCCTATTATAGGCGATAGAGTTTGGATTGGAATCAATTCAGCTATCGTTGGAAAAGTTACTATTGGTGATGATGTGTTGATTGCACCAAATAGTTTCGTAAATGTTGATGTGCCATCTCATTCTGTTGTGTTTGGCAATCCTTGCATAATAAAGCATAGAGATTGTGCGACAGAAGGGTATGTGAATATTTAATCAGCTTTGCCTAAAGGAGAGCGACCATAATCAGAAAATACAAAACGATAGTAGGTAATATACATAAAACTAAATATAAGAAAAATATGCGTGATTTTAAAGATATAAAAGTCGCCGTTGCCGGTACAGGCTATGTGGGACTGAGCATAGCTACGCTGCTATCTCAGCATCATCAGGTGACAGCGGTAGATGTAATCCCTGAAAAGGTGGAAAAACTCAACAATAAGATTTCTCCAATTCAAGATGATTATATCGAAAAATACCTGGCAGAAAAGCCATTAAACCTTGTAGCCACTCTCGATGGCAAGTCAGCCTATGCTGACGCAGATTTTGTGGTTATCGCAGCTCCCACCAATTATGACCCAGTCAAGAACTACTTCGATACTACCCATGTGGAGGAAGTGATAGACATGGTATTGGAGGTGAATCCCGATGCCGTTATGGTGATCAAATCAACCATTCCCGTCGGGTACACCCGCAACCTTTATTTGAAGTATGCTCAGAAAGGAGTCAAGAAGTTCAACCTCCTCTTCTCTCCGGAGTTCCTTCGTGAGAGCAAGGCCCTCTATGACAACCTCTACCCAAGCCGCATCATCGTAGGTTATCCCAAGATCATCAATCTGCCGGAATTTGAGGATGAAAACGAGGCTATCAAGTCAGTGACAGATGTTGAAAAGCTGATGGAAGCAGCGAAGACCTTTGCAGCTCTTCTGCAAGAGGGAGCCATCAAAGAAAACATAGATACTCTTTTCATGGGTATGAAGGAAGCCGAGGCCGTAAAACTCTTTGCCAACACTTACCTTGCTCTTCGTGTTAGCTACTTCAATGAGTTGGACACTTATGCCGAAGTAAAAGGCCTCGACTCAAAGGCAATCATTGAAGGTGTCGGCCTCGACCCGCGTATCGGAACACATTATAATAACCCATCATTTGGCTATGGCGGTTATTGCCTGCCCAAAGACACCAAGCAGCTCCTTGCCAACTATGCTAATGTGCCTCAAAATATGATGTCTGCTATTGTGGAATCAAACAAGACGCGCAAGGACTATATAGCAGATGCCGTTCTTCGCAAAGCTGGCTATTATACGGAAAATGGCCAATGGGATGCAAACAAAGAGCAGGCTTGTGTAATTGGCGTTTATCGCTTGACAATGAAGTCGAACTCAGACAACTTCCGCCAGTCAGCCATCCAAGGCATCATGAAGCGTGTTAAAGCAAAGGGAGCTGAGGTTATCATCTACGAGCCCACATTGGAAGATGGTACAACCTTCTTTGGCAGTAAAGTGGTGAACAGTCTTGATGAGTTCAAGTCGCAGAGCAAAGCAATCATTGCCAACCGCTTTGATGACTGCTTAAAGGATGTGGAAGATAAAGTATATACACGAGATATTTTTAGAAGAGACTAAATAATGGTAGAGTATAATGTAAACTTAGAAGGAAAGGCCGTCCTCGTGACGGGCGCTGCTGGCTTTATCGGCAGCAACCTCGTCAAGCGACTTTTCCACGATGTCAAGAACATCAAGGTAATTGGAATAGATTCTCTCACCGACTACTATGATGTCAACATCAAGTATGAGCGTCTGAAGGAAATAGAGGCTTTGCATGGCAACTGGACTTTTGTCCATGCCTCCATCGCTGACAAAGACGCAGTGGAGAAAACCTTCACGGAAAACAAGATTGCCGTTGTCGTGAACCTTGCTGCCCAGGCAGGAGTCCGCTACAGCATCACTAATCCTGATGCTTATATTCAGAGCAACCTTATCGGTTTCTACAATATCTTGGAGGCCTGCCGTCACCATGAGGTCGAGCATTTGGTCTATGCCTCTTCCTCCTCGGTCTATGGCAGTAACAAGAAGGTGCCGTACTCCACAGACGACAAGGTGGACAATCCCGTATCACTCTATGCCGCTACGAAGAAGAGCAACGAGTTGATGGCGCACGCCTATAGCAAACTCTATAACATCCCGTCAACGGGCCTCCGCTTCTTTACCGTCTATGGTCCTGCAGGTCGTCCCGACATGGCCTACTTTGGTTTCACCAACAAACTGGTCAAGGGCGAGACCATCAAGATTTTCAACTACGGCAACTGCAAGCGCGATTTTACTTATGTCGAAGACATTGTGGAAGGAGTAGTCCGCATTATGCAGCATGCCCCCGAAAAGCAGAACGGAGAAGACGGTCTTCCTATTCCGCCCTACAAAGTGTATAACATCGGCAACAACTCCCCTGAGAATCTCCTCGACTTCGTCACTATTCTCCAGGAAGAATTGGTGCGCGCTGGCGTGCTACCCAAAGACTACGACTTTGAGGCCCATAAGGAGCTCGTCCCGATGCAGCCTGGAGACGTCCCCGTCACTTACGCAGATACAACACCTCTGGAGCAGGACTTTGGCTTCAAACCGAATACAAGTCTGAGGGAAGGATTGAGGTGCTTTGCGGAATGGTATGCAAAATACTATTGATCAATCTTCGTTCCTGGCTACGAAAGATGAAAAAGGATTGTGATTTATTCTATCAGCTCGACTGAAATAAGGATACTAATATGCAAGCAAATTCATTCAATAATACCTTGTACGAGGTTATTTATGTTCGACTTTTTTTGATAACAACCCTTGTCTTCTATCATGCCTTTGCTGTCTTTTCAGGGGCTTGGGAACCTATTTCTGGATACCCTAAGATTCAGGTGTATAGTATAATGGATAAACTATCTTACGCATGTTTACTTGAAACATTTGTATTTATATCTGGATATATTTTGGGGTATCAAGTAAGTAAAAAGGGAGAAGAATACATACAAACAAGGGGCTTCATAATTAAAAAGATAAAGCGGCTTCTTGTACCGTCAATAGTGTTTAGTGTCTTTTATATACTAATGTTTGATAAAGGTGACTGGTTAGCACTTCCAACCATATATGAGGTTCTTTCTGGAGCAGGACACATGTGGTTTTTACCAATGTTATTTTGGTGTTTTCTGTTTGTGTATCTATTTAAGAGGGTAAAGGTGTCAAACAGAACCTTGTTGATAATTACTCCTTTGCTAATCTGTTTGTCAGCACTACCATTGCCATTTAGATTGGAGAGTGCAATGTATTTCTTTCCGTTCTTTTGGGGAGGCTATTGTGTCAGAAAGTATAATTTGAATTGGTCTTATAAGGCTAAAATGGTAATTCCAGTCATAGCAGTGTGCTTTGTATTAGTATTTATACTGAAGCTCAACTTGAATGCGTTTTACCTAGTTGAGGGGGGTGTTTTAGTTAAGATTATTAATGTTACTATGACCCTCTTTTGCAGATTTCTTTGTGCAGTGTTTGGAATTTATCTACTGATGATTTCTGCCCTAAAATTGGCAAAAACGAAGGTTGGTATAAAGCAAATGATCTTGGTACAGCTTAGTGATTGCTGTTTTGGAGTATATATTTTCCAACAGTTCGTTTTGATGCTTGTAGAACGGACAGAACTCTCTAAAAATTTAAGTCCATATATATATCCTTGGGTAACTTTTTTAATTGCATTGTTTATGTCATTAATGTTGACTATATTTTTAAGAAGAACTAAAGTGGGTTCGAAAATACTATAATCCTTCTAGGATAAACTTGATTATGAAATAGTAAATGAAAAGGATTTCGGAAATTAAAAAACAGATAAATAAAAGCAAGGATGGAAAGACTGTATTTGCCAATTTTGGTTATCTGTCTTTATTGCAAGTAGCTGGCTATGTGTTTCCTTTAATCTCTATGCCATATCTTGCTCGTGTGATTGGCGCGGATGGCTTTGGAAAGATAGCTTTTGCTTCAGCCATTGTTGTTTGGATTCAGACAATCTCCGATTGGGGATTCAATCTTACGGCGACTCGGGATGTAGCGCAAAATAGGGATGATAAAGAGTTGGTTTCTAGAATTTTCAGTAATGTTTTGTGGGCAAGAAGCATTTTAACCCTGCTGTCTGGTATAATTCTGTTGGCAGTAGTATTATTGGTTCCATACCTTAGAGAGAACGCAGATATCATTTTTGTCACCTTTTTGTTAGTCCCTGGGCATATTTTGTTTCCTGAGTGGTTTTTTCAAGCAATAGAAAAAATGAAATATACCACACTCTTCAATCTTCTTTTAAAGCTGATATTTACAGTAGCAGTGTTTCTTTTTATACATAAAAGAGAAGACTATCTAATACAGCCCCTTTTGACCACTATTGGTTATCTGTCATGTGGTATGGGGGCCTTATACCTCATTTTTAAAAAATGGGGATATACTTTATATAAGCCGCAGGGTACCGAGATACTTAAGACGATACGAAAAAGCACAGATGTGTTTATTAACAATTTGATGCCGAACCTCTACAATAGTTTCTCTGTTATGTTGCTAGGATTCTTTGGGGGATCTACGGCCAATGGTATATATGATGGAGGTAATAGGTTCCCTGTTATTTTTTATCAATTTCAGTCTGTATTGTCAAGGGCGTTTTACCCGTTTTTGTCAAGACGGCCAGATAAACATTCTTTTTATGCGAAGTTGAATATTGTGTCAGCGCTTATAGGAGCTGTTTTTCTTATTCTATTATCACCATTGGTCATTAAGATAATGTTAGGTGATGAGTTTGAAAAGTCGGTTGTTGTTATGCAGATTCTTTCTTTTTCTGTTGTCTTTCTCGCTATGGACTATACTTATGGAACAAATTTCTTGATAATTAACCATAAAGAAAAACCTCTAAGAAACCTAACCTTCGTCTCGTCTATAATTGGGATGAGTGTTGCGATACCTTTGGTCTATTATTTCTCTTATATCGGTGCTGCGATTACTGTGCTTTTATGTAGAGGAATGTTAGGGGCAGGTTCTTATATTTTGGCAAAGAAATATAGCTAGGGAAAGATGCGTATAATAGAGAATTATAATTAAGCTTCAAAGCATTGAATAATATAATTGGTATAATATTTTAATTTCAAAACAGTAACTTTATATGAATCAAATAGTAGTAGCTCCCCAGTGGTATGGAGCTTATAAAAAAGGACCGGAAGTTGGTGCATTGCGTCTGGCCGATTTGTTTGAAAAGGAAGGATTGTCAGAGCAAGCCCTGATTTTTGTTCCCGATCAGAATCCTGGTGACGATCATTTAATGCCATTCTTTGACGCTATTGACAAGGTGAATTGTAATATATGTGATGCCGTTTTCTCTGCCTTGTCTTCAGGCAAAAAGGTGATAACGATCGGAGGTGATCATGCTGTTTCTTGGGGTTCTATTTCTGGTGTTTTAAAGCATAACCCAGAAGTAGGCGTTATCTATCTTGATGCCCACGGAGATTGCAATATTTCGGAGCGTTCGGCAAGTCATCATATCCATGGTATGCACATGGCATATTTGATGGGATTTGGAGAAGAAAAATATGTAGGAAGATATACAGAAAACCTTCTTCCTGTTGAAAACATCCTGTATGTCGGGGCAAGAAGTCTTGATCCTTATGAGGTAGAGTTGATAAAAGAGCAAGGTATCTCGAGAATAACTTGTGACGTTATAAATTCGGATATGATTCAAGTATTGGATACAATAAACGACTTCATGTCACGATTTAGGCAAATTCATGTTAGCTTGGATATAGATGTGCTTGACCCGTCGATAGCTCCTGGCACGGGGGTGCCGGAAGTGGGAGGAATAACAGAAGAAGCATTGCGTGAGGTTTTGGACTTTATTCTAACAAAGAGCGATCAAGTAAAGTCTTTGGACCTAGTAGAGTATAACCCACTTCTTGACATGGAGGAACGTACGGATAGAGTTGTCCAAAAGCTGGTGAGAACTATAAGCAGTTTGTAAACACTTGACCTAGAATAAATAATAGCATGCAAAATATAAGCACTTACTTTAAGCAACCGACAAAGCTTTGCTTGGCATTACTTACGCATTTTGGAACATGGCTTCCCGATGCTTTGTATCTAAAGATAATGTTCCGTTTAAAAATGGGATATAACCTGGATTTGAAATCACCCAAGACGTTTAATGAGAAACTTCAGTGGCTTAAATTGTATAATAGAAAGCCTGAATACACTCAAATGGTTGATAAATACGAAGTAAAGAAGTTCGTTGAAAAAATACTCGGAAAAGAATATGTCATTCCAACGCTGGGAGTTTGGGACCGTTTTGAAGATATTGATTTTAGTACACTTCCAGACCGCTTTGTGTTGAAGACTACAAATGGAGGTGGAGGCGGTGGCGTTGTAATATGCCGTGACAAGAAGTCATTAAATAAGGCATCTGCTTCTGAGCGCTTGAACCACTCTTTAAGCGCAAGTATTTATAAGCATCTCAAAGAGTGGCCTTATAAGAATGTCAAGCCAAGGATAATAGCAGAGGAGTTTAAGGTTGATGGAAGCGGAGAATTGCGCGACTATAAGTTCTATTGCTTTAATGGAGAGCCTAAAGTCTTTTTGGTGGCAAGTGAAAGGTTCTCTGGTCACCGCACATATTTCGATTACTTTGATATGGACGGGAAACATTTGCCATTCACACAGGGCGGATCGAATAATCCAGTAACTCCTAAGCTACCTGCTACATTTGAAGAAATGAAGAAAATAGCAAGACAGCTCTCACAAGGACTTCCTCATGTGAGGATGGACTTGTATAGCGTGGATGATAAAGTATATTTCGGTGAGTTTACCTTCTTTGACTCAAGTGGCTTTGAAAAGTTTACACCAACGGAATGGGATGATATTTTTGGTGATTGGCTGGTTTTACCTTTTATGAATTGATGACAGATGAATAATCTGTAGCTCTTTGGAAGTCTTTTAATGGTTTGAAATATGATAAGTTTGTTTCAAAAGGATATTTCTGTATCAGAAAACATTAAAGATCTTTTATCAGTATTGCTATATATATCGTTTATTACGCTTTCAAATGATATAAATGGTGTTTTTTATATGCTGATCTTGATCGTTTTGATATATCTGATTCATTTTAAGTCTTATGGCTTTCCTGTTCGTATTAAACTTGGAGTTTTCCATAAGTACATGTTAGGTGTTTCGCTTTTCTGTCTTTTCTCTTCTTTGTGGGCGCGAAATTCAAATTATGCAATAGAAAAAGGAATGACAGTGTTTGAATTGTTAATTGCTTTTTCTTTACTTTATGAGGCATATTCCAAGGTAGCAATTAAACGACTTTTTTTAATACTAATGTGGAGTGGTTTCGTTTTGTCCGTATACACAATTCTTTTTGTTGGATTGGATACTTTGCAAGAAACAATAAAAGAAGCTACACGTATGGAGAACACCTTTGCTAATATTAATGTAATCGGAATGTGCTGTAGTACGTCTGTCTTAATATCATTTTATTTTTTACAAAAGCGCAGGAATATTATAGATATTCTGATGTGTATTCCATGCCTTATTGTAATATCAGCGTCTGGCAGCCGAAAGGCTTTCGTAATGTTAGTAATCGGAATCTTATATATAATGCTATTTAAACCATACGATCAAAGTAAGAAAAAAGGATTCTCAAAATATGTCGCTTTGTTATTTTCTTTCGTGGTTTTATTGATAATAATTACGGAGATCGGAAAGTCCGGCTTTTTTGGGGGAACACTAGAACGTATGGATGGCCTTGTTGCGTCATTGACAGGAAAAGGTGAAGAAGACAGCTCGTCAATGATTCGCTCATATTATAGATTGATTGGTTTTCGGCAGTTTTTTGAGACTCCATTTTTAGGGATTGGAATGGGAAACGCTCGTCTTTTGGCTTACGAATATACTGGGCATGACTGCTATCTGCATTGTAATTATGCGGAAGTTGCTGCCAATGGAGGTGTTGTTGGCTTACTCCTTGTGTATTGGATATATGTAAAACTAATAAGAAGTGAGCTAAGAGTTCTGAGAACAGACCCTTACGCAGTGATGATACTATTATTTATCATCCTTAACTTGATTTTGGACTATGGAAACGTTTCATATTACAGTAAAGATACTTATTTTATGCTGATGACATGTTGTTTGCATATTGATTCGTGTACTAAAGCTCTTAATAGAACAAAAGTCACCAAAAATTAAATATGAAAAAAATATATTTTCTTCTCCCAAATCTTTCTGCTGGTGGAGCAGAAAGAGTTTCTATTACCATTGCACGTCTCTTGCGCAAGGAAGGGTTTGATGTTGAATTCCTAAACTTGGGACACCGTAATGGCGAAATGTTAAAATGGATAGAGCCAGAGTTCAAAATGACGAGCTTTGAATGTTCGCGGGTTCTAAATGCAATACCTAAATTGAATGCGTTTATGAAGCAACGGCCAAATGGAATTTTTTTTTCCAGTCGTGAGCATGTGAGCGTAGTTGGTTTGCTCGCCGCAAAGATGGCAAGGCGTCCCGTTGTAGTTCGTGTTCCAAATATGCCCAAAAACAAGTTGTCTAAGGGTGTTGCAGGATTGAAAATGACTATAATTAAGACGATCAATCAGTGGTTGCTAAAATCAGCAAAGGTAATAATTGCCCAAAACAAGGAGATGCGTAATCAACTGTTAGACTACTATAAGTTGTCAAACACAAAAGTCGTAGCTATCAATAATCCTGTAGATGTTGAATTTGTGCGTGCTTCGGCTGAGGGGAGTGCTAATCCATTTGATGCTTCTGAAATTAATTTTTTGAACGTTTGCAATATTGCTTACTCTAAAGGAATTGATGTTTTGGTAAAGGCATGGCCCAAAGTGAAGGCGGAAATTCCTAATGCTCATATGAATATTGTAGGACGTGATACATCTGATTATTCAAAGGAGCTAAAAATGAGAGCAAGTAAATTGGAAGGCTTTACTTTTTGGGGGTTCCAAAGTAATCCGTATTCATACTTGAAGCACTGCGATGTTTTTGTATTGCCTTCCCGAATGGAGGGTTTCCCTAATGTAGTGCTTGAGGCACAATGTTTTAATCGTCCTGTTGCAAGTACTACTTGTGTCGCTGTAATTAAGGATGTTATCCAAGAAGGTGAAAATGGCTATTATTGTGATATTGAAGATCCTGAGGCTTTGGCTAATTGTATGGTGAAAGCTGCGAAACTCGAGAATATAGACAATAAGTATAGCTTGTTTGATAAAGAACTGTTGTTAAACTGCTTTAAATAATAGATTTATGATAAGATTAGCAACTATGCATGACTTGCCTGCTATTGCAAAAGTACATAGTGTCTGTTTTCCAGATAGCTATTCATCGCAATTGTGCAAGTTGAAAAATGTAATCGGGGGGGGTAATTTATTAGTATCTTTCTATCGAGAGTATTTAAACGACAATCCAGAATTGTTCTGGGTGGCTGATGATGAAGACAAAGGAATTGTAGGGTTCTGCATGGGTTACTATATGGATAAGGATGATCAAATGCAGAATTTTATGAAACACAACAGATTTAAGGTGTTGTGGAAGACTTTACTACTGATGCTGAGTGGTAATAAGCAGACATGGAACAAGATGTTGGCACGCTTCAAACATAAACCATCGCAGAGTGACTGGACAATAGTAAATGACAAAAATGAACACATATTAAATAATCAGCGAGGCGATCTTCTTTCTGTATGTGTCATACCTGAGGGGCGTGGCAAAGGATATGCTCAATCAATGATGGAAGCATATCTTGATGCTATGAAGACTCATGGGCGTAAGCTATGTCTGCTATCTGTAAAGACAGATAACCTGCGGGCACGACGCTATTACGAACGTAATGGCTTCGAGATCTACAGGACAAGAGGTGAGGATGGTCTCACATATATGAAACTATTATAATGGCTTTATCGATGTTTCAAATTAAACGTTGGTATCTAATGCTCACAGGTAAAAGTGTGTGGCATGTTAATCAAGATATGGGAAAGTGTTTTGAGAAAGATGAAATACTAGGGTACTATAATAATATGGTGGAAAAAGTGACAAAAATGCCCGAACTGTTGGATAGCACAGAACTCCCAAAACTTAATTTGGAGAACGGCAAGTTTACTTATTTCCCCGTTGCAATCTTTCAATATGGTCTTGGATGCTATGATTTGTTTCTTTTGACCAAGGAAAAAAGGTATGAAAGAAAATTCCTACAATGCGTAGAATGGACGTTGGAGCATCAAGACGACAAAGGACGTTGGAATAATTTCTCACATTATTGTCCTAAAACTCCGTATGGTGCGATGGCGCAAGGAGAAGCTTCTTCGCTACTTATTAGGGCTTTTATTCATACAGGCAAAAAAGAATACATGGCTGCTGCAAAGAAGGCGGTAGATTTCATGCTTTTGCCATTGGAAGAGGGGGGAACTACCAAGTATAAAGGTAACGATACGTTCTTAATGGAATACACTTTTAAGAATGTAGTAATGAATGGCTTTATTTTCTCATGGTGGGGACTGTATGATTATGTATTAGCTACTCATGACGATGGAAAATACAAGCAAGCCTTAGATAATACATTGAAATCATTTGTAAAAATACTGCCTAAGTTCAAGTGTGGCTATTGGAGCATGTATAGTCTTGACGGACTGATAGCCAGCCCTTTCTACCATAATCTTCATATAGCTCAGATGCAAGCAATGTATCAGCTTACTGGAGAACAGATTTTTGAAGATTATGCAAAACGATGGACGCGACAACAAAAGAATCCTTTGTGCAAATGTATAGCGTTTTTAAGGAAGTCAATACAAAAAATATTGGAGTGATGAAGGTCCTTTTAGTTTCAAACCAACGTCAAAATGAACAAGGGGTTGGAAATCCTATTATGTATAGGATGCGAGATGCTTTGGCTAAAGATGAACGTATAGATAATGTGGAATTTCTGCCATTCACAAATAGTTTATCATCTTTAGTTCGTATAAGGCGTTCAGCAAAAAAGTATGATATAGTTCATGTTCATTTTGGAGGATTATATGCATTGATCATTAGACTTGCATTATTGGGCGTTAATGCAAAAAAGGTGATAACTTTCCATGGGACAGATATTCATGCCAAAGCATTGAAAACTACTAAAAGTAGGAAAGAACGATTGAAAATTAAACTGAATCAGAGGGCATCTTTCTTAAGCATCCCTCTTTTTGATTTGTGTGGATTTGTTGCTTCCGAGATGATAGACTATGTTCCCAAATGCTTGTCTTCCATATTAGAAAAGAAAGGGTTTGTGCAAGCACTTGGTGTGAATTATGAAGTCTTTAAACCGATAGATAAAATAGAAGCAATTAGACACCTTGGCTTAGATGTACACAAAAAATATGTTTTGTTCTCGGATGTGAGTAATACGAGAATAAAACGTCGTGATATAGCGGAAAGCATTGTTAAGTGTTTAGGAAATGGCTATTCTTTACTTATAATGTGTGGAGTAAAACCTCAAGAGGTTCCTTATTATATAAATGCTTCTGATTTTCTTTTGCTTACTAGCGACGAAGAAGGTTCGCCTAATATAATTCGTGAAACATTGTCACTAAATAAATCGGTGTTTAGTGTTGAAGTTGGTGATGCTGCAAAGCAGCTTGGGGGATTGCAAAATAGTGCCATAATCAGTCGCGAGCCTACAAAAGCAGCAGACTCTATTATGATCATTTTACAAAGGCCTTATGTTGATAATACAAGGGAAACGTTGAAAGATAGACTTGATTTTGTACGAGTAAATCGTAAAGTTGTTGACAGATATCTTACATTATGCATGTAATAAGATTGAATTAGATGAATTCTATAAAGTAGAAATCCTTTCTATGTTTTAAAATAATAGTAAAATTATTACTTGGAAAAGTGTGAAAATAGTAAATATAACAGGTGGTCTTGGTAATCAAATGTTTCAATATGCATTTGCGCTTGCTTTGAAGCACAAGCATCCCAAAGAGGAAGTGTATATTGACATACAGCATTACAATACCATTTTCTTCAAAAAGTATAAAGGTATAAATCTGCATAACGGATATGAGATTGATAAGGTTTTTCCTAAAGCAAATCTTCCCGTTGCAGGTTTTAGAGAATTGGTGAAGATATCTTATTGGATTCCCAATTATGTATTGTCTCGTCTTGGTAGGAAATATTTGCCAATACGTAAAACAGAATATATCCCACCATATAGTATGAATTACACCTATGACAAATATGCCATAGAATGTGAAGACGATTGCTATTATGAAGGATATTGGCAATCAGCTCATCATTTCACAGATATAAAAGATGAACTAAGAATAATATATGGACATCCAGAGCCTAATGAATATAATAACGACTTGATAAAAAAAATAAAGGAGACGGAGTCGGTTGGTATTCATGTGCGTAGGGGAGACTATTTGAACGAACCGGAATTCCGTGGTATATGTGGTGTGGATTATTATAAGAAAGCTATCAAGGATGTTCTATCAGATGGGAAAAAGCATTGCTTCTATATATTCTCTAATGATATGCAATGGTGTCGTGAGAACTTAGCTCCATTGATGCAAGGTCATGAATTGATTTTTGTTACGGGTAATACTGGTAAAAACAGTTGCTGGGATATGTTCTTGATGACTTACTGTAAGGACTTGATAATAGCAAATAGCTCTTTCAGTTGGTGGGGAGCTTTCTTAAATAAAAAAGTGAATCGTGTGTATGCTCCATTCCCATGGCTAAATAGAGATTGTGAATTGGATGTATATGATGATTCATGGATTAAAGTATGTTAATTATGCAAGATTATGGACTGGTGTCAATTATCACTCCCACTTGGGCATGTGCTGCTTTTATAGCAGAAACGATCAAAAGTATTCAGGCACAGACTTATCAGCACTGGGAACTTCTTATTCAAGACGATTGCTCTAAGGACAATACGTTGGAGGTTGTAAAGCCGTTTATGGAGGCTGACAAACGTATTAAGTATGAATGTAATCCTAAGAACTCAGGGGCTGCAATAACCCGAAACAATGCTTTGCGTAGGGCAAAGGGCAGATGGATTGCTTTTCTTGATTCGGACGACTTGTGGTTGCCAGAGAAATTGGAACATCAGCTGAAGTTTATGGTGGAGAATGGCTATGCCTTCTCCTATCATGAATATACAGAGATGAGTGAGGACGGCAAGGACTTGGGCGTGTATGTGTCGGGAATAAAGAAAGTGAGTAAGTTGGCTATGTTTATGTGCTGCTGGCCTGGATGCCTGGCTGTGATGTACGACAGGGAGCGGATTGGATTGGTGCAGATCAAGGATGTACGCAAGAACAATGACACTGCTCTATGGCTAAAGGTGGTGAGAAAAGCTCCTTGCTATCTGCTGAAGGAGAACCTGGCAAGGTATCGCCGACGTAAAGTGAGCATCACTCCTAAGCCTTTGTGGAAACGCATTTGGGCACATTATCCACTGTTTCATGTGGCAGAAGGGATGAACCCATTGATGGCTACGTTCTGGACACTGATGAATGTTGTGGGTAATGGATGGAAGAAGATGTGGTATGTGAAGAAACAAGAATAAGCAGCTGTTTTCCAATCATGGATCAAAAACGAATTTTATCACTCCTACATAATAGTATACACACGAACCTTACAGATACGGCTTTATTTTTTTCTTTATCAGAAACCGATTGGTTTAAGCTGATGAAAATAGCCAAACAGCAATCTGTTCTTGGATTATGTTTAGATGGCTTTGATAGTCTGAAGGTTAATGAAGCACTACCTCCACGGAATATATTGATAAAGTGGATTGGCAATGTGATGACTTTGGAGAATGTGTATGAAAAACAAAAAATATCCATAAAAGAACTATCTTCATTTTTCTCAAAACACTGTTTGAGAATGGTGCTAATGAAAGGTTATGGTATATCAAAATATTATCCTGTTGCCAAACATAGAGGATGTGGTGATTTGGATATTTATTTCTGTGGTAAAGGTAAATATGCAGATGAGTTGATAAAAGATAAGGGTATAGAGGTAAAACAGAACGAGGAGAAGCATAGCGTATATATTTTTAATGGTATTCATATTGAGAATCATGCTTCTATAATTTGTGAGCAAGAGCACTTCTCGCTATTGAAGGTAGAAGAATATTTAAAGAAAGACCTTAATACAAATTCTCATCTCGATGAGGAAACAGGTTGCTGGTTGCCTTCTACAATGTTTAATGTTGTATTTCTACCATTACATTTTGCTGGACACTTTGTTTATGGTGGAGCTAATCTAAGGCAAATTGTTGACTATGCTTTGGTGGTGAAGAATGCGAATCTTAATTCTAATATCCATCAAATAGATTGGGATAAGGTTAAGGTATTGGCTATTGAAGGTGGTTATTTCAAATTCCTGTGCTGTTTGAATGGAATTTGTATGGACTACATGGGTATTTTTTCAGAATGTTTCCCTGACTGGCCAAGGTATAAGGATATAGAAGAACGAATGCTTGCTGAAATTCTAAATCCAACATCTGGGGATGTACATTCTTTGCCAAGGAAGATAAAACGATACTTCAAAAATCGCTGGAAGTATCAGTTGGTGTATAGCAAAGAAAATCACTTAATGGGATTCTTGTTGAGAATTCGCTCTTGGGTAAATTGGAAGTGGGGCAAGAAGAGTGTGTGGAAAAACTGAATTTTTAATCATCAATATATATTATGTCAATGAAATTGCGTAATGTGCCTTTCTCTCCGCCTGATATGACGGAGGCGGAGGCTGCGGAAGTACGCGACGCCATACTGTCTGGTTGGATTACCACTGGACCGCGTACGAAGAAACT
>ERZ1026772.1130-NODE-1130-length-15574-cov-3.712933_pt1 | contig 15574 bp, 12 predicted proteins | sample MGYA00380124_ERZ1026772 | MGnify/ENA primary metagenome ERZ1026772 (study PRJEB33269, sample SAMEA4719760) | human gut metagenome | biome: human-associated habitat; feature: organic feature; material: feces | place: Cameroon | collected 2013-10 ...
GTCTCGCTGCTTGCCTCCGTCGGCTGTACACATCTGAGCTTTGGCAGCGAAAGCGGCGATGTGGAAACGCTTCAAACGCTTGCCCGGGAAATACTCGCCCCGGACACTCAGCGGGAGATCACCGCGCAGCTTCAGCGCTCACCGGAGCTGTCCTACGCCATGGCTCGCGAGCGGGTACTGACGGAAAAGCTGGGGGAGTGCGGCAGTCTTCTCTCGCAGCCAAATAACATCCTTGCTGTCGAATACCTCAAGGCCATCTATAAAAAAACCTATCCCATTACCCCCGTCACTGTAAAGCGCATCGGCAGCGGGCACGATAAAGCGGGGGAGCAGGGCCCCAAGTCCGCGTCGGAGCTTAGGGGACTGATGGAGACAGGCGCGGATATTTCGGAATATATACCGGAGGCGGCTCTGTCCGTGTACCGCCGCGAGCGCGCGGCTGGGCGCGTACAGGACAAGGCGGTGCTTGAGACGGCGCTGCTGTCCCGGCTGCGCATGCTCGATAGAGCCGTGTATGAAAGCCTGCCCGACGGCGGCGACGGCGCGGGCGCGCGGCTGTGGAAGGCCGTCAGAGAAGAGAGCACACTTGAGGACATTGCGCAGGCGGCAAGGACGAAGCGCTATCCGCTTGCACGAATGCGCCGCATGCTGCTGTGCGCTGCACTTGGCGTTAGTGCAGAATATACAAAGACGCTCCCGCCGTATGCGAGGGTGCTGGCCGCCGATTCTGCGGGCTGCGCATATTTGCGCGAGATCGACGGAAAGTCAGCCGTCCCGGTGCTTACGAAGCCCGCTGCTGTCCGCCGTCTGGACGGCAGCGCGGCCAAAGTGTTCGCGCTCGGCGCATCGGCACATGACGTCTATACCCTCCAAAACGTTACAAATAGTGACAAAAAATGCGGCCAAGACTGGCGAAACGGGCCTGCTATTGTGTAAATTCCATAAAATGTGTTTTCGCGGGGAAAGTAATTTAGTAATTTAAGTTTATTGCAATTTAACTCGTCATAGTGCATAATCATCATATCATTACCGAAACACATCTGTCCGCGAGATGGAGACAGTTTCGGTAACATAGTAAATTATAGGAGGAACCAAAATGAAAAAGGTTATTGCACTTGTTCTGGCACTCGTTATGGTGTTTGCGCTGTGTGCCTGCGGCAGCAGCGACAGCGGCAGCAGCCAGGCAGCTTCCAGTGATGAGAAGGTCGTCAAGATAGGCGTTTTTGAGCCTACCAGCGGTCAGAACGCCGCCGGCGGCAAGAAGGAAATTCTTGGTATCGAGTATGCACACTCTTTGTACCCCACAATCGATATCAACGGCGAGACTTATAATATAGAGCTCGTCTATGCTGATAACGCATCCGCTGCCGAAAAGGCTCCCTCCGCGGCTCAGCTTCTTATAAGCAACGATGTTTCTGTCGTTGTCGGTACTTACGGCTCCGGCTGCGCAATAGCTGCCGGCGACCTGTTCGCCGAGGCTAAGATCCCTGCAATCGGCACTTCCTGCACTAACCCCCAGGTCACTGCCGGCAATGATTATTACTTCCGTGTCTGCTACATTGACCCGTTCCAGGGCGCCGTTATGGCAAGCTACGCTCTCAAGCAGGGCTGCAAGAACTGCGTCGTTATAGTTGAGGCCGGCGATGACTACTCTGCAGGCTTCGGCAACTACTTCTCCGAGGCAATGGTCAAGGGCGGCGCTTCCTGCGACACCGTCACCTTCCAGAAGGATGAGACCGACTTCTCCACCATCATGGCAAACATCAAGTCCAAGGACTATGACGGCATCTTCGCTCCTGTCTCCATCGAGACCGCTCCTCTGATCATCAACCAGGCCCGTGAAGCCGGTGTTGAGTGCCAGATCATGGCCGGCGATACTTGGGACGATATCTCCATTGCCGAGCGCGCTGGCGAAAACGCAAACGGCGTTTTCTTCTCCGCATTCTTCGATGCGACCGATACGAGCAACGAAGCCGGCGTTGAGTTCAACAAAGGCATCCTTGAGTGGATCGCAGCCGACGCTACCAGAACCGAGAACAACGGCGGCACTGCCGACGCTATCTCCTCTGTCACCCCCTGCGGCTACGATTCTTACATGGCAGCCTACAATGCCATCCTCGCCGCACAGAGCACCGATGGTGAAGCTATCCGCGACGCTCTCGCAAACCTCGAGGTCAAGGGCCTTGTCACCGGCGACCTGAAGTTCGATGAGAACGGCGACGCCATCAAGAACTATGTTGCTATCAAGACCTTCCAGGACGGCAAGATAGTCTTCTCTGATGCTTACACTGGCTGATAGTTTATCCATCGCTTTTACCTAATGCAAACGTAAGCGTTTTCCCCGGCGAAAATCGCCGGGGAAACGTTCCGTTTTTATTGCAGATATAGAATTGTTAGGAGGCTGTAATATGCACACTGCCACATATTACATAGATCTGCTGCTGTCCGGCATTACGGTCGGCAGCCTTTACGCGTTGATTGCCATCGGCTACACCATGGTCTACGGCATCCTTCGCCTTATCAACTTTGCCCATGGCGATATCTTCATGATGGCCGGCTTCTTCATGGTTTATATCAGCGCCTCAATGCCTATGGCAGTCGCTATCCCTGTCGTGCTCATCATGACGGTGGCGCTCGGTCTGCTCATTGAGCGCGCGGCGTATAAGCCCCTGCGCAGCGCTCCGCGTATGTCGGTCATGATATCGGCCATCGGCGTGTCATACCTGCTACAAAACCTTGCGACCTACATAACCGGCGGCCTTGCGAGACCCTATCCTGAGATACCCTTCCTCAAGGGCACATTCATGCTCGGCGCGCTCAAGATAAAGGTCATCACGGTCGTCACCCCGCTGCTGACCGTCCTGCTCGTCATCGCGCTCGTGCTTTTCATCAACCATACCAAGACCGGCATGGCGATGCGTGCCGTGTCCCGTGACTTTGATACTGCCCGTCTCATGGGCATCAAGGTCAATAATATTATTTCCGTGACCTTCATCATCGGCTCCTTCCTTGCCGGTGTCGGCTCCATTCTTTACTTCAGCAATTACGGTCAGGTCAGCCCGACCATCGGTGCCATGCCCGGACTCAAGGCCTTCGTTGCCGCGGTCTTCGGCGGTATTGGCTCGATCCCCGGCGCTGTCCTCGGCGCATATATAATCGGTATCTGCGAATCTCTGATCAAGGCGAATGACGCGATCGCTATTTTCAGCAACGCCTTCACCTTTGCTCTGCTGATTCTGGTGCTGCTGTTCAAGCCCAACGGAATGTTCGGCGAGAAGCTTGCGGAGAAAGTGTGAGATCATGACCAATAAGAAAAGAGATATTATACTTTCAGTCGTATTCGCGGCGGTGATCGTTGCGCTGCTTATCTATATCGATAAGGAGCAGCACTATTCCATGCTCGCCTCCGTTATCCAGAAGGCGTCCATCTATGCTCTGCTTGCTGTCTCCCTGAACCTGCTCAATGGCTTTACCGGCCTGTTCTCACTCGGCCAGGCGGGCTTCATGATGCTCGGCGCTTATACCTACGCCATCCTCACCATCCCCCTTGAGCAGCACGCGAGCGTTTATCAGTACTTTAACGGCGGCATCGTCAATGTCTGTCTGCCGGCCTTCGTCGGCGTTATCGCCGCGGGTCTTGTCGCCGTCGTGTTCGCGTGGCTCGTCGGTAAGCCTTGTCTGCGCCTCAAGAGCGACTATCTTGCCATCGCCACTCTCGGCTTTGCTGAGATCCTCCGCGCTCTTATCCAGTGGGAGGTCCTCGGTCCTGTGACCAACGCCTCGAACATTCTTAAGAAGTTCCCGAAGTTTGACAGCATCCTCACTCCTGTCATCATTTCCGCTTTCTGCATCTTCCTTATCGTCCTGCTCATCAATTCCTCCTATGGCCGCGCTTTCAAGGCCATCCGTGAGGATGAGATCGCGGCCGAGGCGATGGGCATTAACCTTGCCAAGACCAAGATGCAGGCTTTCCTTACCAGCTCCTTCTTCGCCGGTATCGGCGGCGCGCTGCTGGCGATGTTCCAGGCCAGCGTTCAGGCGAGGTCGTTTACCTCCGCCATGACTTATGAGATACTGCTCATCGTCGTCATCGGCGGCATCGGCTCCGTCACGGGCTCGATAATCGGCAGCTTCCTTTATATCGCGGCCTCAGAGTGGTGGCTGCGCTTCCTTGATGACTCCCAGACCTACCTCGGCGTGAACATTCCGTTCATGCGCGGCGGCTTCCGCATGGTCGTTTTCTCCGTCGTCATCATGCTCGTCGTCCTGTTCTACCGTCAGGGCATCATGGGCACGAAGGAATTTTCGTGGCAGGGAATAATCAACTTCTTCAAGCGCATCTTCAGAAAGAACAAGGGAAAGGCGGTACAGGACAATGGCTGAAAACGTTCTGCATATTGAAAATATAACCATGCAGTTCGGCGGCGTTGTCGCCGTCAATAACCTGAACCTCGATGTCAACAAGGGTGAGATCATTGCCCTCATCGGCCCGAACGGCGCAGGCAAGACCACCGCGTTCAACTGCGTCACCGGCGTCTATGAGCCGACCAACGGCAAGATAGACTTCATGGGCGAGACTATCGTTGAGAACTACCCGCAGGGCAAAATGAAAAAGACCTATGCCGGTGAGAATATGGGTATGTACGATAAGGTCGTCTCCCTCACTCCCGATGTGATAACCGGGAAGGGCATTGCCCGCACCTTCCAGAATATCCGCCTGTTCTCAAAGCTCAGCGTTTTCGAGAACGTCATCATCGCAAAGCACATGCGCGCAAAGCAGAACTTCTTCTCCGCTGCCCTGCATCTGAACGGCGCAGAGGAAAAGCGCATGCGCGATGAGACTATGGCTCTGCTTGAAGAGCAGGGGCTCGATAAGTATAAGGACGATGTTGCCGGAAGCCTGCCCTACGGCATCCAGCGCCGCCTTGAGATCGCCCGCGCTCTCGCTACCGAGCCGAAGCTGCTCCTGCTTGATGAGCCTGCCGCCGGCATGAACCCGCAGGAAACTCTTGAGCTTGCGGACTTCATCGTTGAGATCAGGAAAAAATATGATCTCTCCGTATTCCTTGTCGAGCACCACATGGATCTTGTCATGAACATCAGCGACAGGATATATGTCCTCGATTTCGGTAAGCTTATCGCGGAAGGCGTTCCCTCCGAGATACAGAACAATGTCAAAGTCATAGACGCATACCTGGGGGTGAGCGAGGATGAGTGATGTTATACTCAGCGTAAAGGATCTTAAGGTCAACTACGGCGGCATCGAAGCCGTCAAGGGCATATCCTTTGACGTTCCCCGCGGCGAGATCGTCACCCTGATCGGCGCAAACGGCGCCGGTAAGTCCACGACGCTCAAGGCCATCGCCGGGCTTGTCAAGCCGAGCGCAGGCTCCATTGAGTTTAACGGCGCGAACATTACCGGCAAGGACTCCTCCGCCATCGTCGCTTCCGGTATCACTCTCGTCCCCGAAGGCCGCCGCGTGTTTGATAATATGACTGTTCTTGAAAACATCAAGATCGGCGCGTACCTGCGCACTGACAGTCTGGACGATGATATCGAGTGGGTGTATTCACTCTTCCCGCGCCTCAAGGAGCGCAGCTGGCAGCTTGCCGGTACGCTCTCCGGCGGCGAGCAGCAGATGCTTGCCGTTGCCCGCGCGCTGATGAGCCACCCGCAGGTCATCATGATGGATGAGCCGTCGCTGGGTCTTGCCCCGCTGGTCGTCAAGGGTATCTTTGATATCATCAGAGAAATCAACAAAAACGGCACCACCGTTCTTCTTATTGAGCAGAACGCCAACATGGCGCTCAAGGCCGCGAATGACGCCTACGTGCTTGAGACCGGCAGTATTACCCTGTCCGGTACCGGCGCGGAGCTTCTTGCAAACGAGCAGGTCAGAAAGGCCTACCTCGGCAGCTGATACAAATCTTTTATACGGACGGATATCCGCTCTTTGGATATCCGTCCGTATTTACTTTATCCGAGGCCTGTGGTAAAATAATCTGTAAAATCCAATTATCGGAGTGACACATGTTCGATAGTATTAAACAGCTTCAGCGGCAGTATGAGCTGCTCTGCGCAAGAATGGAGGAGCCTTCCACCTACTCTGACCCGGCGGCCTATTCTAAATATGAGCGCGAAGCGCGTGAGCTTCAGCCAATTGTGAATGCGTATACCGAGTACCAGCAGGCTGGTTCACGGATGCAGGAAGCGCTTGAACTCATGGGCGACAGCGAGATGCGCGAGCTTGCGCAGGAGGAATACTCTCAGGCCAAGGCGGATAAGGAGCGGCTTGAGCAGGAGATAAAAATACTTCTGCTGCCCAAGGATCCGAACGATGCGAAGAACGTCATCATGGAGATACGCGGCGGTGTCGGCGGGGAAGAGGGGATGCTTTTTGCGGCGGATCTGTTCCGTATGTATTCGATGTATGCCGAGTCCAAGGGCTGGAAGATAGACATTGCCAATGTCAGCGAGACTGAGCTTGGCGGCATAAAGGAGATAAGCTTCGTCGTTGAGGGTAACGGCGCGTATTCAAGGCTCAAGTTTGAAGCCGGCGGTCACCGCGTCCAGCGCGTCCCGGTCACGGAGTCCGGCGGCAGGATACACACTTCTGCCGCGACGGTCGCCGTCCTGCCTGAGGTCGAGGAGGTAGACTTCCGGCTTAACCCCAATGATTTGAAGATCGACACCTACCGTTCCTCCGGTGCCGGCGGTCAGCACGTCAATAAGACCGAGAGCGCGATCCGCATTACCCATATCCCCACCGGAACCGTCGTCGAGTGTCAGGATGAGCGCAGCCAGTATAAGAATAAGGATCGCGCCATGCAGATCCTCCGCTCGAAGCTCTATGAAGACGAACAGGCGCGGCAGCATGCGGCAGTCGCGAGCGAGCGGCGGAGTCAGATCGGGTCAGGTGACCGCAGCGAGCGCATCCGCACCTATAACTTCCCGCAGAACCGCGTGACGGATCACCGCCTCAGCGGAGACAATAAGAATTTCAATATCCAGAGCATAATAAACGGGAACCTTGACCCGCTTATAGACTGCCTTGTTACCGCCGACCAGGCGGCAAAGCTTCAGGCGCAAACGGAGGCGTAGCAATGAAAACGCAGGTTTTCTCAGGCACCGCGAAGGGTGCCGCGGAAATAATTAGAAACGGCGGCCTTGTCGCCGTCCCGACGGAGACGGTATACGGGCTTGCCGGCAGCGGATTGAACGAGCAGGCAGTGGGCATGATATATGAGGTCAAGGGCCGCCCGGCCATAAAGCCGCTGTCGCTGATGATCCACGGCAGCGAAGCTATGGACGCGCTGTGTCTCGATGTTCCCGAGCAGGCACGCACACTTGCCGCGCGCTTCTGGCCTGGGCCGCTGACCATCGTGCTGAAAGCCAAGCCCGAGATCCCGTCAATCGTTCTTGCGGGCGGCTCGACCGTCGGTCTGCGCTGCCCGGATCATCCGCTCACCCTTGAGCTGCTGCGCGACTGCGGCCTTCCGCTTGCCGCACCCTCGGCGAATCCCTCAGGTGAGGAAAGTCCCAAGGACGCCGGTAAGGTGCTTGAGTATTTTGACGGTAAGATAAATGCAGTTATCGACGGTGGAAGATGCGGCCTTGGCCGCGAGTCTACGATAATAGACATGAGTAAGCCCCCGTACCGCATCCTCCGTCAAGGGGCGCTGCCCGCTGAGGATATCGCCGATGCGCTTGTCGACAGGATGAAGATAGTCGGCATAACCGGCGGCACCGGCTGCGGGAAAACGACTGCGCTGCAGGAGCTTGAAGCCATGGGCGCGCTCGTGCTCGACTGCGATGCGATCTACCATGAGCTGCTTGAGAGCAGCGCGGAGCTTCTGGGTGAAATCGAAAAACGCTTTCCGGATACGGTGCAGTACGGCAAGCTTCAGCGCAAAGCGCTCGGCACGATTGTCTTCGCGGACTCTGCGGCGCTCGGTGATCTGAACGCAATTACGCATAAGTATGTCAGTAATGAGCTTCAGCGCAGGCTGCGTGAGTTTGCCATGTCTGGCGGTACGCTTGCCGCGATAGACGCCATAGAACTGTTTTCGAGCGGCACGAACAGGCGCTGCTTCAAGACTGTGGCAGTCCTTTCGGATAAGGAAAACCGCGTAAAGCGCATTATGGCGCGGGACGGGATAACGCGGGAGTATGCGCTTCTGCGCATTGCCGCCCAGCATGACGACGGCTATTATGCCGAAAAATGCGATTACACACTGTACAATAACGCTGACATAGACAGCTTCGGAAACGACTGCCGTCAGCTTTTTAAGGAGATGTTCAGCAATGGATGAGATCAAAAGCAAGCTTTTTTATGAGCCGAAGAACGGCTACGACCTGATAGACGCCGCCGAGCATGTCGCCGTTGAGGACTACTGCCGCGGCTATATGGATTTTTTGAACACTTCCCGCACCGAGCGCGAGGCTGTCGCGAACGCGATCACCATGGCAAAGGAGAACGGATTTGTCGAGTTCCGCCCCGGTATGGAGCTGCGCCCCGGCACAAAGGTCTATTACTGCAATCGCGGCAAGGCGCTTATCCTCGCCGTTATCGGCAAGCACAGTCTCTCAGGCGGCGCGGTCATTGCCGGCGCCCATGTCGACGCGCCGCGCGTCGACCTCAAGCAGAACCCGATGTATGAGACGGACGAGCTCTGCTATTTCCGTACGCACTATTACGGCGGGATAAAGAAATATCAGTGGGTAACTATCCCACTCGAGCTGCACGGCGTTGCCGTGCTCAAGGACGGCACTGTCGTGGATATCTGCATCGGCAGAGAACCTGATGAGCCGCGCTTCGTCATCACCGACCTGCTGCCGCATCTTGCGCAGGAGCAGGTGAAAAAGACGATGGCCGAGGGCATAACAGGCGAGGGACTTCAGCTTCTCATCGGCTCTGTTCCATATGCGGGCGAGGGCAAAGACAGGGTCAAGCTCGCGGTGCTCTCCACACTCAATGACATGTACGGCATCACCGAGGAGGATTTCCTCTCGGCGGAGCTTGCCGCCGTCCCGGCTTTTGATGTCTGCGAGATCGGCTTTGACCGCTCACTCATCGGCGGCTACGGCCATGACGACAGGGTCTGCGCATACGCAGAGCTCAAGGCGCTGTTCGACGTGAACGAGCCGGAGCGCACCTGCGTGTGCATTCTTGCCGATAAGGAGGAGATAGGCTCCGACGGCGTGACCGGTATGCAGAGCGCGGCGTTTGACTGCTTCATGGAGGATCTGTGCGCGATACAGGGCGTTGATGTGCGCCGCTGCTTTGAAAACAGCTTCTGCCTGTCAGCAGACGTGACCGCGGCCTTTGATCCGCTGTACCCCGAGGCCTACGAGAAGAGCAACGACGCAAAGCTCAACTACGGTATGGGTATCTGCAAGTTCACCGGCGCGCGCGGCAAGTCCGGGACGAGCGACGCTTCCGCCGAGGTGGTCGCGTATCTGCGCCGCCTGTTCGATAAAGCCGGTGTTGTCTGGCAGCTGACCGAGATGGGCAAGGTCGATCTCGGTGGCGGCGGAACGATAGCCAAGTATATGGCAAACCGCAATATCGATACCATCGATGCAGGTGTGCCCGTACTGAGCATGCATGCGCCGTTCGAGGTAGTCTCCAAGCTCGACTGCTACATGACCTATAAGGGCGTGCGCGCAGCGTACTGCGACGAATAAAAATTAATAAGCCAACAGGACGGGCGCTTAGCTGCCCGCCCTGTTTTTATATGCCGCTGTCTGGATAGAATACAATAGAGGTGATGAACAGATGGCGGAAAGCGAAAACAAGACCGCGGAGATAAACGAGGTGACGGAGCTCGGGCAGACCCGGCAGGGGAGCATACACTGCCTGAGCATAATAGGCCAGATCGAAGGGCACCAGATCCTGCCCGAGGATGTGAAGACGACGAAGTACGAGCACGTTCTGCCGATGCTCGCGGCGATCGAGGAGAGCCCGGAGATAACGGGGCTGCTGATACTGCTCAACACCGTGGGCGGGGACGTCGAGGCAGGGCTTGCGATAGCGGAGCTCATCGCAGGAATGTCGAAGCCGACAGTCTCGCTTGTCCTGGGCGGCGGACACTCGATAGGCGTACCGCTCGCCGTTGCCGCGAAGCGCAGCTTCATCGCACCATCGGCGTCGATGACGATACACCCCGTGCGTATAAACGGCCTTGTCATAGGTGCGCCGCAGACCTATGAGTATCTCGCCGGAATGCAGGAGCGCATAGTGAGCTTTGTCACGGCGCACTCCCGGATAAGCCGCAGGGACTATACGCGCCTGATGTCTGACACACGCAAGCTTGCAAACGACGTCGGGACTATCCTCTCCGGTGAGGAGGCGGTGCAATGCGGCCTGATAGACCAGATCGGTACTCTCTCCGATGCGCTTGAATATCTGAAAATAACAGCAGACGCGGAATGAACACGTCTGCTGTTATTTATAAAAATGCTCTGCCCATGCGGTTCTGTATTACTTGTTTTTGAAGTATAAATGTGATATGATATATTTTACGATTACCGTGGGGGTTTATGCAGATGAGCGTTTGGAATGCTGTGATCCTGGGTCTTGTGCAGGGCATCACCGAGTTTTTGCCGGTGTCAAGCTCCGGGCATCTTTCTATGATAAATAATCTTTTCAACATGTCTGATATCAAGTCCGGGCATTTGTTCTTTGACGTGCTCCTGCATCTGGCGACCCTTATCTCGATCCTCATCGTTTACTGGAAGGATATTGTCAGCATGACATATGAGGCGCTGGCCTTTGTAAACCTCGGACCGCTTGCTGGTATGCCGCGCGAACGTTATCCGGCGGCGCGCATGCTGTTCATGATCGTCATGGCGACGCTTCCGCTTTTCCTGATCCTGCCGATAAAGGATATGCTTGAGACGCTCTACTACCACAATATCTTCATCGGCATCGCGCTCGTTCTCACTGGCTGCATGCTTTATGTGTCGGATAAAATGACCCCCGGCAAGAAAACCGAGCGCAATATGACCGTGCTTGACGCGCTGATAATCGGTCTGTGCCAGAGCGTTGCCGTCGTTCCCGGGCTCTCCCGCTCCGGGACTACTATCACCGCCGGTATCGCAACGGGGCTGCGGCGTGACTTTGCCGTGAAGTTCTCCTTCCTGATGAGCCTGCCTGCCGTCCTCGGCGCAAATATCCTCTCCATCGTTGATGCAGTGCAGGAGGGGATAGAGTGGAGCAATGTCCCGGCCTACCTTATCGGCATGGCTGTCGCGCTCGTCGCGGGCATCGCGTCGATCAATCTGCTCAGGTACATAAGCTCGAAGGGCAAGTTCGGCGGCTTTGCGTATTACTGCTGGGTCATCGGCGTTCTGTCCATTATTCTGACGATGATCTTCTGATCTTGAAAGGACTTTCTATAAATGGCACAAGCTAAGAAAACCACAACCAAAAAGAAAACCTCGTCCTCGAAAAAGACGAGCGCAAAGGCGCAGCCGACTCAGCCGCCGGATCCTGTGGTGCCGGTCAGACGCGAGGTAGGCGCGGTACTGTCCCTATTCCTCGCGCTCTTCGTCGGCATCAGCTATTTCATGAATGAGGGCGCGTTCATCCTTTTCTTCTCGAATCTCATAAAGGGACTGATCGGCTGGGGCTATTGGCTCACGGCTCCGGTGTTCCTGCTCGCCGCGATAATCCTCGGCTTCCACCGCGGCCGCCCTGTGGCGCTGCGCGTTTTCTGTGCGCTGATGATACCGATCCTCGCCGCGTCGGTCATGAGCCTGATGATGTATAAATACCAGTTTAACAGCGGGGATATCAAGCTTATGTGCAGCCTGCTGTTCGAGCAGGGGCAGCGGCTCGACTCAGCCGGTGTGTTCGGCGGACTCATCGCATACGCGCTGGAGAAGTCCTTCAGCATATACGGCGCGCTGCCGGTGCTGCTGGTGTGCCTCGTGTTTGCCGTTATCGTCTCCGTCAACGGCAGCTTCAAGAAGGTCGCGGACAGGGTCAAGCTTCAGGTCGAGGCAAAATACGACCCGTCTATGTATGAGGATACGCTCAAGCCTGTGAGCTCCGTTGCGGGCAGGGTGCCAGTAAGCCAGACGCCCAGCAAGATAGAGCGCATAAGCCGCTCCGCTTACCCGGTAGATATCCCGCTTGGCGATGACGAAGACGCGCTTGATCTGCTTGACGGGCGCAGCGCAAAAACCAAGCGCGGTGCAAAGAACAAGAAGCCCGATACCGCGCTTGCGACTGACGGTGTCGCTCCGCTTTCGATGAAGGAAGCCGCGGCGCTCGCCGGTGTGCAGCTCGCGGAGCCTGAGAGTGCAAAGGTGGATGCGAAGAAGTCCTCGGGCAAATCCGTCACCGTATCGGCAGAGATATCCGACCCGCCGAAAATAAAGAAGATAGACCGCGCGGAGGTCGAAGCGGAGGCGCAGGCCGTTGCCGAGGCGATAAACGCGACAGAGGACAAGCCCGACTATGAGTTCCCGCCGCTGTCACTGCTCAGAAGCGGCGGCGTCTCGGCGGTGGATTCACGCGAGGAGATAATTACGAATAAGGAGCGCCTTGAGGGCGCGATAAGAAGCTTTGGCATCAGCGCAACTATCGTCGGCGTGACGCGCGGCCCGACAGTCACACGCTACGATATAGAGCTTGACCAGGGCGTGAAGCTCGCAAGAGTCACGAACCTTGCGGGTGACCTTGCCCTTGCCCTCGGCGTTGTGAACGTGCGCATCGCGCCTATTCCGTACAAGATATCCACCGTCGGCATAGAGGTGCCGAACAAGATCGTCAGCACCGTCTACCTGCGCGACATAATCGAATCGCCGAAGTTCACCTCGGCAAAGTCGAAGCTCAGCTTCGCCCTTCGCAAAGCTGCCGCACATGCTCATTGCCGGTACTACTGGCTCCGGCAAATCCGTCTGCATGAACTCGCTCATCCTGTCGCTGCTGTACAAGGCGCGGCCGGACGAAGTCAGGCTCATTATGATCGACCCGAAGATGGTCGAGCTCGGCGTGTATAACGGCATCCCGCACCTCTATGTGCCTGTCGTCACCGACCCGAAGAAGGCGGCGGGCGCGCTGCAGTGGTCGGTCGTCGAAATGCTCAAGCGCTACCGGCTCTTCTCCGAGGTCGGCGTGCGTGACCTTGAGAGCTATAACAAGCACTGTGCTTCAGCCGGGGAGCAGACCCTGCCGCAGGTCGTCATCGTCATTGACGAGCTGGCAGACCTCATGCTCGTTGCCTCCAAGGAGGTCGAGGAGAGCATCTGCCGCGTGGCGCAGATGGGACGCGCTGCCGGTATGCACCTTGTTATTGCAACGCAGCGTCCGTCTGCGGACGTTATTACCGGCCTTATGAAAGCCAATATCCCGTCGCGCATCGCGTTTGCAGTCTCGTCCGCGATGGAGAGCCGCATCATCCTCGATCAGGGCGGTGCGGAAAAGCTCGTCGGCATGGGCGATATGCTGTTTTCACCTGTCGGCTGCGGAAAGCCTGTGCGTATTCAGGGCGCGTTTGTTTCCGATGAGGAGCGCGAGGATGTCATACGCTTCATCAAGGAGGGCGCAGGCAACACGGCGCAGAACAACAGCGAGATCGAGGAATTCATGAACAAGGCTGCCGAGGACAAGAACTCCGGCGGCGACGGCGGAAAGTCCTCCAAGGAGGAGAAGGGCGGCCTCGGCGGCTACGATGAGATGCTGCCGCAGGCGGTCGAGGTCGTGCTGGAGACGAAGTCCTGCTCTGTCTCAATGCTCCAGCGGCGCGTTAAGCTCGGCTATTCCAGAGCCGCGCGCATCGTCGACCAAATGGAGGAGCTCGGAATCGTCGGCCCGTATGAGGGCGCGAAGCCCCGTCAGGTCGTCATTGACCGCGAGGGCTGGAACGAGATACAGCGCAGTCTCGGCCTTGCGCAGGACAGCGATCTCGGTCTTGCCGCGGACATGAGTCAGGAGAGCGACAGACTCGGCTACGACGAATGATATAAAAACGGGCGTTTACCGACGCCCGTTTGCCTTAAAAGGAGAGATATATGTACGGATTTTTCCCTGAAATGCCCGTTCAGGATGTGAATAAAATAAGCATGCTCGGCCTTGCACATGTCGGCGACGCGGTGTATGAGCTGCTTTACAGAAGCAAGCTCTGTACGGACGGGCACACGGCTGTCGCGGAAATGCACAGGATGACGGTCGCTTTTGTCCGTGCCGAGGCGCAGGCAGAAGCAGCGGCAAAGCTGCTGCCCGTGCTCACCACGGAGGAAGCGAGCGTCTATAAGCGCGGCAGAAACGCCAAGGTGAACTCCGTGCCGCACAATGCGGATATCGGCCAGTACCACGCGGCGACGGGGCTTGAGGCGCTGTTCGGCTGGCTGTATCTGCTGGGCAGGACCGAGCGGATAAACGAGCTGTTCAATATAATTACCGGAGGTACGGACAATGCCTCTTGACGCAATATGCCTTTCCGCGCTCACTTCTGAACTGAGCGATAAGCTCACCGGCGGGCGCATCGATAAGGTGCAGCAGCCGGAACGGGACATGCTGCTTATCTCCCTGCGCTCCAAGGGTGAAAACCTGCGTCTGCTCATTTCCGCGGGAACGGGCAGCGCGAGAGTACATCTGACAAAGGCTTCCTTTGAAAACCCCGCCGAGCCGCCGATGTTCTGCATGCTTATGCGCAAGCACCTTGTCGGCGCGAGGATCGCGTCAGTCAGCCAGCCGGAAGGGGAGCGCATGCTCTGCATCGAGCTTGACAGCCGGGACGAGCTGGGCTTTGAAACGCGAAGGAAGCTCATCGCCGAGCTTATAGGGCGCAGCTCGAATCTGATACTTGTCGACGCCGAGGGGCGGATAACCGACTGTATGCGCAGGATGGACTTCGGCGGGGACGCGCTGCGCCGTATGCTGCCGGGGATGATATACCGTATGCCCCCGGCGCAGACAAAGCCGCAGATACTCAAGACGAACCCGGAGCTGCGCCGCGCGCTCATCGCGTCGGCGGACAGGGATAAGCCTGTTGATAAATGGCTGCTTGACAGCTTTGCCGGGCTCTCGCCGCTCGTGTGCCGCGAGCTTGCGTACCGCAGCGGCGGATATGAAATGCTGCCGGAGCTGCTCGACGCATTCTGCGAGAGCGTGAGCGCGGGCGAAATGCGCCCGTACCTGCTGCTCTCCGACGGGAAACCGGCGGACTTCAGCTTTATGAAGATCGGACAGTACGGCGAGACAATGGACTGCGAGGAGCAGGAGAGCTTTTCGGCACTGCTCGACCGCTTTTATTCAGAGCGTGACAGGCTCGAACAGCAGCGCCGCCGCAGCCATGACCTGACAAAGACCGTCCGCACCATGCGCGACCGTCAGCAGAGAAAGCTTGCCGCCCAGCTTGAGGAGCTGCGCCGTGCGGACGATAGGGAAAACCTTCGCCGCCGTGCGGAGCTCATAAAAGCGAACCTCTACCGTATCAATAGGGGAGACCGGAGCCTTGAGTGCGAGGACTATTACGAGCCGGACTGCCCAACCGTGCGCATTGAGATTGACCCGCTGAAGACACCGCAGCAGAACGCGGCGGCGCTCTTCAAGGAATACGG
>ERZ1026772.1133-NODE-1133-length-15537-cov-8.911316_pt1 | contig 15537 bp, 27 predicted proteins | sample MGYA00380124_ERZ1026772 | MGnify/ENA primary metagenome ERZ1026772 (study PRJEB33269, sample SAMEA4719760) | human gut metagenome | biome: human-associated habitat; feature: organic feature; material: feces | place: Cameroon | collected 2013-10 ...
ATTATTATATGTTATACTAATTATAAAGGAGAACGTAAAGAAATAATTATTAATGTCAACCGCAGATAAAAGCTTTATAAATATCTTTAATGAATATTATCCATTTGATAGATATATTATTGAAGAACCTAAGTCAATAGAACCTACTTTTGATGATTTATTTTTAACCGAAGTATTTGTTCCGAAAACTGAAATTAAGCCACTACTCTATAATGGTAAGTTTGTTTGTTATACAGGGGTTAATAAGGATGAAATATATGTAAAAGTTAAATGTAAAACTGAAGAATTTAGAATAGGTTATTATGATTTTGAAGACCATATAAGAAGATCTATTATAAATACTGTGATAGAAGATTTTGGAGAATATGAATGGGAGTGTTTATATTGTCAAGATGAAGATACTGAATATCCAGAATTACAGAGTGCGATTAATAGACAAAAAGCTTTAATAGAAGCAAAATATAATACAAAAACATTAAAATAAAATGAAAAAATTGATTTTTATGTTTATTGCAAGCATTGCTATTGTAGCTTGCAGTGGTAACAAAGTAAATACTAATAATGCTAATAATGATAGCATTAGTAATGATAGCATTAACCCAACAGATACTATTTGTGACTCATTATTTTATCAAGAATGATTAGATACCAACCAAAAATAAATTCAGATATTCCAAGTCTAGAATATCAAAAAGCTGAAATCTTAGCTAATTTTAATTTTAATCTAATGGCTTTGGTTATGAGTAGTGCTTGTAAAGCTTACTATGATAAAGATTGCAATGAAACAGGTGCTTATACAACTTGGAAGATATATAATGCTAATACAAGAGTTTTAGAACAACCTACAGCACAATCTCTTAAAGAAAATGCTGATAATCTGCTTTCAGAAGTAATAGCTAACTATAGAACAGGTAAAAGTGATTATTGTTATATAGGTTGTGGTGGATTTAAAGCAACCTGTAGATATGGTATTCTAGAACTTGAATTTATAGTAGAGTCATGGAGCTGGGATTAGTAATATATACTGATGGTGCATGCCATGTTACTACAAGAATAGGCGGAATTGGTGTTGTATTTACTAAAGATAATAAATTAATTAGTTCATACAATAAACAATTTACTAATGTTACTAATAATCAGATGGAATTATTAGCTGTAATGTATGCACTATCGGCTATTAAAGATACTGATTCAGTAACTATCTATTCTGATTCTCAATATGTTTTAGGCTGTATTACTAAAGGCTGGAAGCATAAAAAGAATGTAAAACTATGGCATAAATTTGATGAAGTGTATAAGCTAGCTCTAAATAAATGTCCTAATATTAAATTTGAATGGGTAAAAGGGCATAATGATAGCATTTTTAACAACATGGCTGATAAATTAGCTGTAGAAGCAAGTAATTTTATATGTTAGATGAAGAAGTTGTAGAAATCATTAATAGAGGACTTGAAGATATAGGTGGAGAATGGTATTATTATGAGTCTGATGATACTTTACAAATTATAGTTTACAACTATAAAAAAGATATCTATATAAACCAAATACAAGATGCCAAAAATGAGTTACGTAATATAACTAGATTAACTCCTTATTTTGTATATTGCTCCTTTATTCAATTTGATACAGGTAATATAGTTTTTGAATTTAGAACTAGTCTAAATAGTACACATAGAGTAGTTAATAAAGAACATTGTCAATTTAATTAAAAACATTATGGAAAAGGTAAAAGAAATCACATTGTTTGTAACAAAGACAGGTAAGTATGCAGTAAAGCGTAGTGACAAAATGCGACCAAGTCGTTATTTTACTACAGAAGCAAAAGCTCGTGAATGGATTGCTGATAAATATGAAGTCGGTAAGCTTGTAGAACAGCTTTAAAATTAAGTTTTACGTTTATGATTTTTATGTTTTTTAACCTTAATAATTAATTTTACCATTAATAACACATTAATCTTTTAAAAATTATATAATTATGAAAGTAAAGCATCAGAAAGAGTGGTTACAACAAAAAATAAATTGGTGGAACAAACTTCCAGCAGCAGTACAGAAAGCTACAACACGTCCAGGCTCTGTAAAGACTCGATAATATGGTAATAGAAGGCGCTAATTATAAGCTTACTTCTATAGATGATAATTCTCCGTTTTGGGATTTAGAGTTACTTAAAACTATTAAAAGTAAAACTAATCCTAGAACGGAGCTTGTTAATGTAGGTTATGGATTAACAATAGAGTCAGCTATTAGAAGAATTATACACTATAATATATGTAGTAAGCATGAAACTTTAACTTTAAAGGAATACTTAGATGAGTTTAAAAAGCTACGGAGTGAAATACTTATCGGAAAAGATACAAGCAGTATGTAACATGTTTATTGAATTATATGATATAAATAATGGAGGTTGTGCTTATCTGACTTATGTTATTGCTGAGTTCCTTAATAAACGTGGCATTAAATATGATATTATTATATATGATGATAATGACTTTAATACACTGCCCAATATTGATGTAGTTCATGTATGCTTAAAAGTTGGCGATATTATTATTAATAATGACCCAGAATTTATAGGATATAATTGTAGTAATGTAGGTTACATAGCTCCTAATGACATTATTAAGTATTATGATACTAATAAATGGAATAGATTATATGATAGAGCTAACAACTTATTTATAAAAACTACATTTAATACATTACTAGAACATGCAGGATTCTAAATATATTTATTTAGATGAAATATACTATAAGTTTAAAGAAGGCATATCTTTATATGATACTAAATATTATACTTCTGATAAACCTATAAAGTTAAAGAAAAAAGATTTTACTAATAGAAAGAAAAATAGTACAGAATATTTTGTACGATTTTTTACTTTAATACATTCACCAAATGAAGGATATAACTAAATTTTATACATATCTATTTAAAAATTATAAAGATTCTATAGTACCTGTTACTGTATGTGTAAAGAGTGAGCAAATAGCTAATGATTCCGAACATAAATATACAGCTAGTTGGGATTTTGATGAAGGAGTACCTTTGTTCCGAGCAGTTTCTATAGGTATTGCCGTTTATAATGCTGAAGATACTTGGGATTATAGTATTGCTTGTGAAATATCTGAAAGGAAAGCTGATAAATCTTCACCAGTACTTTATACTGCTGTTAGTGCTATTATTGATGAAGGAGTTATGGAAGCTTTGGCAAAATCGGCATTTGATAAGTTTGTGGAAAAGCCAGATACTGTAATTCCTAGATATTCTCTAATGCGTGATAAATATATACAAACACAAACACGTAATGAAGAAATAGATAAGCTTAGTTGCTATGAAAAAGAAACATTAGATAGACTTGCAACACTTAAAAGTGAAGGCAAACTAAATAAATTTGTAGACCTATTGTGAAGTATTATATAATAGGTTTATGCTGCGGTTTGCTAATAGGTTTTGGGTTTTATAAATATAATAAACCTGTAGCTCAAATTAAATATATCACTAAAGATAAACATATAAGAGATTCTTTGTATATAGTTAATGACTCTATACAAACTAAGATTAAATATCTTACTAAGATATATTATGCTAAGAGAGATTCTATTCTCAATAATGATTCTTCTGCCGATATGCGGTTCTTCACAAACTACATCGACAGTTTCCAAAGAGCAAATAAAAACCGCTAACTTAATATTTGTAGAACATGATTATATGCGGAATAAGATTCCCTTGTTAGAACAACAGATAGCTAATTTAGATAGTATAAATAAAACTTGGCAACATACTGATTCACTTAGAATCATTAATGAAACACAAGCATTAAAAACTAATAAAAAATTAGCTACTTGTAACAAGGTACTTACTTTTTCTACAGTTATAGCAGTATTATTGTGGCTGATAAAATAACATATACTGATGGTAGTGGCTATACATATAGATTCCCAGAAAGAAGTTGTCTTACTTGTACTAAATATCCATGTCTAAAAAATATGGATAGTTATAGAAGTAATTTTGCCAAGTGTGGCTGTATTAACTATGCAGACATAAATACTTTTTAATGACTGAATCTACTATCTATGCAAAATTAGTCGCTAAGCAAACTGATTGTATGGGTTACACTACATTTGTATTTCAAAATCTTGACGAATATGGATATGTAATGTGTGTAATGTTTCCTAATTGGGAACAATCATATATAGACATAGATGATGTAGGCTATGTTTCTACTAGGTCTGTAGAAGCAGGTGTAGATAAGTGGTATAATGGTACAGATTTTACGCCCTATAAATATACTAATATTATCTTTCAAAAATTTATAAAGAAAGTTGATAAAGTAGATTTAAGGGATATAACATTAGATTAACATTAAATAGATGCAATATGAAATATAAGTAAATAATAAATTTTTATGACAGTTTTAGGAGATAAACTTCAAGAGGCGTTGGATATTAAGAAGGAAGATGTTAACTCATTTGTTTGGAAAGGACCAAGAATTAATGGTGTACAAGAAGAATTTAAGCTTATTGATGCAGACTATGATACATTGAAGAAATGGTATAATAGATGTATCACTATGCTTAATAACACTGACGTACGTACACCAGGAAGATTGGTTCTTATTAATATAATTGATGACCAAATAGCACGTTGTCGAGCAGAATTACTTATGCGTTGGCTACGTAAGGAAAAGCAATATACTAATATTAAGTGTTTGCAAGATTTGCGTCAAATTATTGCTAATAACAAAGATGTGTTAACACCAGAAACACTTAAAACATATCCCATTTGTGAAGTAATGAATGGCTTGCCTATTGAATTTCAAACAGTATCAGTAGGTAGTGTGCTTGATGCTTGTATGGACCTACTCGGTGTATTTGATTCGAGCCATGTAACTCGCAATTTTATTATTAAAATGGGATTGTGGTTTACTCCTCAAGAACTGCAAAATGAACTATGTCAACGTGACCCGAATACGGGCAAGCCTAGAAATAGACTTGAAGTTGTTAGGGAGATTCTTAAAGTAGACCCTGCTATTCACCTTAGAATTAGTGAAACAGGTCTTACATTTAATGAATTTAAAGCTATATATAATATTCAGAAGGATAAGTATTCAAGTTATACTTCTGAACAACTTAGTGTATTGGCTAATAAAGTTCTCTATAGATTACAGAATCAATGCGAAGAACAAGCTAAACAATGGCAAGATAAAGCTAATGAAATAGCTAAAGTAGCAAATATTAAAGGATGGGATGTCACAAGATAAACAATTAAGTTTATTTACTCCTATATCTCGTGATGAAAGGCAAGCTCAAGCTATAAAGGCTTGGGCTAAAGCTAATGGACGTGCAACTATTGTAGGATGCACGGGATTTGGCAAAACAAGAGTGGCAATACGTATTATTGATAAGCTAAAGCAATCTAACCCAGATTTACATACTATTGTTTTAGTCCCGACAACAACATTACAAGAACAATGGATTTCAGAGTTGGATTATAATGGATTATCATTAAATACTGAAGTTTTTGTTATGATGGGTGCTTCTAAGCATGACTATAAGTGTGATTTACTGGTAATAGATGAAGCACATCGTGTTAATTCTGAGGTATTGTCAGCTAATCTAGTAAATACGCAATATAAGTATATCTTAGGATTAACCGCCACATTTGAACGTCTAGATGGGCGCCATGAAATATTAGCAAAGTATGCTCCTGTTTGTGATACTATTACTATGGAAGATGCTTTGTTTAATGGTTGGGTTACTAAGTATAAAGACTATGTAGTTGTTATAGATGTACCTGACATTGACATATATAATACATATAATTCCGAGTTTAATAAGGCTTATGAGTTTTTTAACTGGGATTTTGGTAAAGCAATGTCAATGGCTGGTAAGGATGGCTATAAACATAGATGGGAGTATGCTAAGGAGTTAGCTCCTGATAATTATGAACATCAAAAAGAAATGTTTAAGTCTGTTACTTACTATGCAACTAGTTTTATGCGAAGTATGCAGAATCGTAAGAAGTTTGTACAGAACCATCCTAAGAAACTTGAAGTTGCACAAGAGATAATTAAACATAGGAGTGATAAAAAGATTGTAACATTTAGTGCTAATGTAAAGATGGCAGAATCATTTAAAGATGGTTATGTCTATACAGGTAAAGAAGGTAAGAAAAAGAATAGAATAACACTAGAAGAGTTTTCTAAATTACCTAGCGGTTGTCTTCACAGTTGTAAAATGGCTGTAGAAGGTTGCTGTTCAAATTTTAACATTTATTAAGTTAAATTTAATATTTATTAGCTTGCAATAATTCAGTAAACCATATATTATAGTACATGAGAACGTATTATTTATATGGTCTAAGAGACCTTGCGGTTAGTAAATATCCTAAGTATATCGGAATTACTAACAATCCTAAAGAAAGATTAAGAAAGCATTTGTTAGATAAAGCAGATACTCCTAAGACAGAATGGATTAAAAAAACTCAAAGCTTAGGACATAAAGTAACAATGGTTATATTAAAAGAGACCAATGATGTTTATCAAGTAATAGACTGGGAAGTAAAAGCTATTGCAAAATATAAACAAAGCTGGGAATTAACTAATTATACTAGTGGCGGTGAATATCAAGGCTTTGGTAAAGCTATTGATATGTATGACCTTAACTATAATTACATTAAATCTTTTGATTCAATGACCGAATATTGTGAGATAAATAATGTAGATATAAATGTTGCAGCTTCTATCAGTGCTGTATGTAGAAGAGTAAGAAATTACTATAAAGATTTTATTTTTAGATTTAAAGGAGATCCTATTACCGAAGAAGATAAAGTACGTCTTCAAAAATCTTTAAATAAAAAAACTTATAGACACTTTTACTTGTTAACATTAGATGGAGAAGTGTATAAAGAGTATAATAGTATCATGGATGCAGAACGTGATGGGTTTGCTACAGAAACTCGCATTTGTGAAGCTTTGAATAATCCAGAACGTAACAACTCTTTAAAAGGCTATCTGGTTGTAGAAGATATTAATGATTATCCTGTAGCTATTAACAGGTATTTAGCTCATAAGCAAAGAAAATCAGAAGGGCATTGGATATGTCAATATGATTTACAAGGAAACTACATAGCTAGATATGACTCTACAAATACAGCTGCAAAAGCGATAGGTGTCAAAAGTGTCACAGCCATTAAAGAATGCTTAACAGGTAAATTACGTAAAGCGTATAATAGTATGTGGAAGTATTCTGATACTAAAGAAAATGTATCTCCTTATGAATATCATTACAATTCTGAAAATTGTTACAAATCGGTAGTACAGTATGATAAAAATGGTAATTTCATTAATAGATTTAAATCAGCAAAAGAAGCTGCTGAAAAACTTAATGGAAATTATAGGTATATAAGAAGCTGTGCTGCTGGTGCTAAAAAATCTGCTTATGGATATATATGGAAATATGAATAAGCCGTGCCCTAGAGTAATCTAGGGCTTATTACTCCTGAATATCTTCGGAAGCTAAGTTGAGAAATCAATATGCCAACTTGAAGAGGCATAGGCTAATTTTAGTTGTGATAACTATAAAATTAGATTCAGCCCCAGAGACTAGATGCAGGAGCAGCCTTATTGTAAGGTTGAAGACATAGTCCAGTTAATTTTAATATGGAAACATGACATTAACTGTTAAATCTACCTGATTTAACTGTAGGTATTATGTTAGGCATAGACAGTAGTAAAACTAAAGCAATACAGTCGCTCGGACGCATTTGTCGCTTGTCTAAAGGTAAGCTAGGAGCTGAGTTCTTTACTTTAGTGATTAATAATACTGTTGAAACTAAATGGATGCAAAACGCCAAAGCTGATTCTAAGATTGAAATTATAGATGTAGCTAATTTATATAAAGTTCTCAGAGGAGAGCCTTACGAGCTATATAATCGTAAACTAAATAACTACACTTTTAGATTCTAAACACGTAACTATCGGCAATTTCTAACGATACAAAAGCCATTAGTGTATAAACATTTTTAATGCTTATACTACGTGGATAGTCTTAATACGCAAATACTTTTTAGAAATAAATATAATATAGATGACAATGAATTAACTTTATTAGAAATACTCTTGATAGCACAGGAGGAAGAAGATAACGAATTAGTTAAATTATACTTTACTACAACTAAAAATATAAGAACTAACTTAATAGCATTACAAGATGCAGGAGTAATATTGAAGTCTTATAAACTGCCCGAAAAAGGAGAGCGTCTTGATATCTATGCTATACCTATTAACAAAAATATAACTAAAGATTTCTATAAAAGTTCATTTGAAATGGGTAAAGAACTATTTGATATATATCCACAGTTTACAACCATTAATAATAATGTTGTAGGCATTAGAAGTGTATCAAAGAAGTTTAATAGCTTAGAAGATTTTTATCGTTTTTATGGTAAGTCTATAAGGAATAAACCAGAACAGCATAAGTATATATTAGATTTAATAGAATGGGGTAAAGAGCATGATGTTATTGCTACTACATTAGCTAACTTTGTTATTGACCAAAAATGGACAGAGTTACAAGCCCTAAAAGATGGTGATATAGCCAATGTAAACTATGATGCAGTTAAAATAGTGTGAGTTCTGGTAAAGAATTATTTTATAAAAGTGTAGATGAAGGTAGAGAAGGACATAATGTTGGTTTATCTACTGGTTCTAGTAAGCTTGACTTGTATACAGATGGGTTTCTACCAGGCACAAGCTACTTAATCGGAGGTGCTAGTGGTTCAGGTAAGTCAACTAATGCATTATGGACATTTATTTATCAGCCTTTGATTCATTACCTTAAAGGAGAATGTCAAGAAAGAGATCCACATTATAAATTATTTAGTCTAGAGATGACACAACCTCAAGTATATGCTAAATTAGTATCAATGTATGCATTTGATAACTTTGGTGTATCTTTAAGGTTTAAAGATATATTCTCTAGAGGTAAGGATTGTATACTTTCTGATGAAAACTATGAAATTCTACAAAAATGTAGCCCGTTTTTAGATATATTAGACGAAAGACTTGATTTCTATGAAGGTGGTCTTACAGAAGCTGTGTATCTAAGAGAAGTAAATGCATTTTTAAAGAAATTCGGAACATTTGAGGATGATAAATATATACCTAATAATTCACAGCAAGTATTAGGTGTAATGATTGACCATATGACTTTGATTAAAGCTACTAATGGGCGTTCTAAAAAGGACGAAATTGATGCAATTTCTAGAGATTCAGTATTACTTAGGAATAAAACTAAGATAATGAGTCCTATACATATTGCTCAGTTTAACCGCAATAGCAATAATCAAGAAAGAATGAAACAAGGTCTACAAGATCCATCTATAGAGGATTTTAAGGACAGTGGCTCGCTAAAATAATAATTACTGTCTAAATTGGCGAACTAAAATTCCGTGAATACGGGGGAAGCCTTTAAAGGTAATTCCGTACCAATCTTTTTAGAAATAAAAAGCAAGGCGTAACGACTAGAAATGATGCTAAACAAGTAAAGTTGTAGCTATAAATTTTCATAAGCGCGGGACATTGAAGATATAGTCTAAACTATATAGTGATATATAGAATAATATTGGGTTGAAGACAGTATGGTAGTTCTCTCTGTATTTTCTCCACACAAATATAAGTTAGCTTCTTATAAAAAGTATAATATAAAAATACTAGAACAATCTTTTATAGGATTGTTCTTATTAAAGAGTAGATTTGGAACATCAGATATAATGATTCCGATGAATTTCTTAGGTGATATTAGTCATTATATAGAAATGCCTAAGCCTGAAGAGATTTATGATTGGGAACGTTATACTAATGCTAATTATTTACTCGATGAAGATAATAGTATAGAAATTAAAGATGAAAAAGAAGAAAAAGATGATACTCAATTAAGTAATTATAGTTTTGTTATATAATGGCAGCAGAAACAATACTTATTCTTGGCGAAAGTGGCATGGGTAAAAGCACTAGCCTTCGTAATTTGAATCCAAAAGAAACATTTATTATTAGTACTACATCAAAACCATTGCCTTGGCGAGGTTGGAAGAAACAGTATACAGAATTTAATCCTAAAACCTGTACAGGTAATAGAGTACAAATGTATAGTTCTAATAAATTAGCTCAATTACTTAAATTTATTAGTGCAAAAATGCCACATATAAAGAATATTGTGTGTGATGATTTGCAATATACTATGGGATTTGAGTTCATGGACCGTAGAAGTGAGAAAGGATATGAAAAGTTCAATTCTATTGGAGGTGACTTTACTGATTTGCTAAGAACAGCTGACACATTAAGAGATGATATACATCTAATCTTCACAGCACATAGTGAGAACACAGGTGATGCTATGAATCCACATTGGACATTGAAAACGATTGGCAAAATGGTCAATGAAAAGATTACTCCAGAAGGAATGTTTACTTATGTATTCTATGCTTTAGCTGAAGAAGGCGATGATGGCATGGATTATGTATTTCTAACTAACACAGATGGAGAACATGTAGCTAAAACACCACTTGGCATGTTTACTGACAAGAAGATTCCTAATGATGTTGCAAAGATTATTGAAGTAATTGACGAATATAATAATGATGAAAGTAGTAACTAAACTATTATTGACAATAGAAACTGATGTAGAAACAGGCGATATTAAGCTTCTTAATAGAGAAGTAATTAATGATGATATTGTTAAAAAGAAGTCTACAAGTAGTAAAATAGAAGAAAATCCTGAACCTATAGTAAGATTAGTTGATAATAAACTTACTCTTACTACAGGTGCAATGGAACTTCTAAAAGTATCTCCCGATGATAAGGTTGCTGTTAAATATAATAAGGAAAATAAACCTATCATTGGTAGTGATGAATCATTTGGTACTAAAACAGGCAATAGAGTAACTAAGTCTAATACTATTAGTTTTAAAGGTGATAAGTATGATAGACTTGCCGCTTTTGGTACTGAATTTAAACTTAAACCAGCCGATAATGAGGGTATCTTCTTAATGGTAAATGATAAAGAGGAAGAGCCACCAGAAGATACTATTGATATAAATAGTGAGCTAGATGTTAAATCATTGGATGATTTAGATTTCAGCTTCGACTAAATTAACTAGATTAATAGATTGTCAGATTAATAGATTATTAGATAAAATTTAACTTATATATTAAAAATAATTTATCATGTCTGATATGAATTTTGGTTTTTCTACTACTTCTGCTGTTCGTAACACTCGTCGTCCTCTTGCTCCTTGGGGAATTTATAAGGTAAAGTTCACAGGCGCTGAAGTATCCGTATTTAAGGGTTCTAAAGACCCTAGTGTAGAATATAAGGTACTTCGTTTTAACTTTGAAAATGAGGATGGTTATTATTCAGAGTCATTGTTCTTCCCAAAAGAAGGTGATGATGTTGATAGAGAGTATGAAAGCAATGGAGGTAAAATGAAATTCCCTTCAAACTTTAAAGTTACTATGAACATTGTTAAGCAGACTTTGCAGGTACTTTGCCCGAAAGGTTGGGAAGCATTCCAAAAGGCAAGTGTTAAGTTTAAGAGCTTTGATGATGTGGCAGATGCAGCTATTAAAGTTTTGAATAAAGTAAAGGACACTGAAACTGAGTTGAAGCTTGTTGGAGGCACACGTGATGGTAGAGTAATTGCTAAGATTCCAACTATTGTACGATATAATAAGGACGGAGATTTGTATATCTCTGATAATTATATTGGTACTAAGCTATATTTCTCTGATTATGAAGAGAAGAAAAGATTGGAATATAAGAATGCTAAGCCCACAACACCAGCTGAGCCGGTTGCTAAGCAAGAAGCAAGTACTGATAACGAACTTGACGCATTGCTTACTGACCTTTAATGAACTTTAGCTTCGACCCAGAAGTAACAAAAGAAGTTCTTTTAGAATATAATAATGAAGAGACCTATATGTCATATTATCTAAATATGCCAATTAAAAAAGGTCTCTTCAAATCAGTGCTTAGAGAAGACCACCATCCGTCCTGTGCATTCTTCAGAGGCAAACGATTGTATTATAAAGACTTTGCTACAGGAGAGTGCCTTACCTTTGAGAATGTAGTAATGAAAAAGTATGGCTGTAATTATCAAGAAGCTTTAAAGATAATAGCTAAAGACTTTGGAATCATTAAAAATCCAAGTCATAAAGTTACAGTGATACCTAAACAAGAAACATTTAAAAAGGATAAAAAAACTATAATCCAAATAGAAGCTAAAACTTTTACAGATGCCGAATTAAAATGGTGGGAATCTTTTGGAATTACTAAAGAAATACTTAATAAGTATAGAGTTTTTAGTTGTAAAACTGTCTTTTTAAATGGTAATATAGAATCTATATATGACCCTAAATGCCCAAGTTATGGATATTATTTCGGAAAAGAAGATAATAGGGAGTTATGGAAGATATATTATCCATTTAGAAAGACTTTTCGTTTTATAGGCAATATAAAAACAACTACACTACAAGGTTATAAACAATTACCTAAAAAAAGTAAATTATTAGTAATTACTAAGTCTTTAAAAGATTGTATGGTATTGTATAGTCTAGGAATAGCTGCAGTAGCTCCACAATCTGAGACTCAATTTATAAGTAATGAAGTTTTAAAAGAACTTAGACAGAGATTTAAGTATATAGTGCTTTTATTTGATAATGATGGGACAGGCGTATCCTTCACTAATAAGATTAAAAAGCAATATAATTGGATTAAACCTTTTATAATACCAAGAAAATATGGTGCTAAAGATATTAGTGACTTCTATAAGAAGTATGGGTATGATAAAACGATTGCACTAATTAAAGAAGGAATTAAATATTTAAAACAATGAAATAGTTGAATACAAGTGTTACTGCCACTTTTAAAGATGGTACGGAACAAACATTTAATACAATAGAAGAAGCTGCCGAAAATACTGGGTTGACTATTACTTCTATTAAATCTAGAGCCAATAAGCCTGGCTCAGGTAGTAAATCTAAAGATGGTATTACATTTAAATGGGCAGATGAACATACTAGACGTAGTAAAAATGCTAAGAAGAGTAAGGCGAAAGGTAGTAAATTTGAATTAGAGATAGTTCATAAACTTAGAACTATTGGTTATCCTAACTGTACCACTTCAAGAGCACAAAATCGCATGCTAGATGCTAATAAAATAGATATTTGCGATGATACTTTGCCTTGTTACATACAAGCTAAGTACACACAGAATTTACCTAATTATTTTACTATTGAAGGCAGTTGTGATAAGAAGGATAAACCATTCTGTCTAGCGTGGAAGAAGGCTGGTAAAGATGGAGAGCCTAGTCCTGGGACTTTAATGATAATACCTATAGATTATTTTTACCAATTAATAACTCGTAAATAATGTTTACAACATTAAAAGAATATTTCAGTAAGTATACAGTACCTACAAAGACATCAGATATTCCACAGTACGAAGATAATAATAACACATATATAACTAATAAACAATGAATACATACTTAGTTCCTTTTGTAGACGATATAAATTGTGATATTTTTAAAGTAACTGCAAATAGTTGGGAAGATTGCAAACAAAAGATTATGAATCGTTATATTCGCATTTACGAAGATGATGAAAATATAGCTGATTTCGATAACTTTGAAGACTTCTGTGACTATATTACGGATACATATGATACAATTATAGGAACTATTCACGAACTTGATGAATATGCTTAGAGTAGCATGTGATTTAGATGACACTATATTCGATTTCTTAGGTTTTTATAAGCAATACTTTAATAAAGAAGAGGATATGATTTCTAAGAATATAACTAAAAATGTTTATACTCTTAGAAATAATAAGTATTTTTGGGAGAATCTACCATTATTAGAATCTCCTAACTTCGAGCCTCATATTTATTCAACAAAACGCATAAATAGTAAAACATATACACGTAATTGTTTGAATAAATATGAATTGCCTATAAAACCTATATATCAAACAATTTGTCAGCTAAGTAACAAGGCGGATATTATAAAGGGCAGGTGTGACGTGCTTATTGATGATAGCATTTTTAATGTTAAAAAAGCAATTAAAGCAGGTTTGCCTGCCCTTCTTATATCTAGACCCCACAATATTAATATTGATTTTGAATATAGAATAGATAAATTAGACATTAGAGAAATTGAAGAAATGTATGAATATGAAAAATGCAACTTGCAGATATAAAAATAACACCACTATTAGAAACCCTGCAATTATTAAAGATTACTGACAAAGAATACTTCTCGCCAAAATATAAAGATTACATTAGTAATTCACGTCTAGGCTTGTTAAATCCTAAACAAGATGGTTCTCCAGAGAAGTTCTTTACAGGATTTGTATCTAATGGATATGTTTCATGTTTTGAGCTAGGGTCATCAGTACATGAACTTTATCTACAAAGTGATTATTTCACTCTAGCACCAGATATGCAGAGACCATCTGCCAAACTCGGAGCTGTAGCTGATTATTTATATCCTAAGTTTTTAAAGTATAAGAAAGTATCTAAACAAGACATTTTAGAAGCTTCTAATGCTATTAATTACTATAAGGATAAAATGACAGACACTTTGTTTAAAAATATAATTACTAAATGTGAGCCATATTGGAAGCAACGTAAGAAGTATAAAGAAGATACTGATAAAGTTACTATATACTTAGACAGTAAAACTAGAGATACTGTTTATAATTGCGTTTTAGCATTAAAAGCTAATAAGCAAATAAGTAGTTTAGTAAATCCTGAAGCATTTTTAACAGAGCCTGTTTCCGAAAATGAATGGGCTATATTGTTAGATGTTAAAGCTGAATGCCCTAATGGAAAATCAGTAATACTGCATTTAAAATCTAAGCTTGATAATTTTACTATAGATGATAATGTTATTACAGTTAATGATGTTAAAACTATAGGTAAAGTATTAAGTGAAGCTTCTAATAATATTATTAAATTTCACTATAATAGAGAAATAGCTATGTATGCTTATCTACTAAAGTTATATGTAGAGAAGTCTATGAATATACAAAATCCCGAGATTAAAGGTAACTTTCTATGGGTATCCACTATTCCACATTATTATACTAAGGTTACTAGTCTTACTAAAGAGGACTTTATTGAAGGGTTCCATGAATTTAAGACTTTACTAAAGTATGCTGCATATTTAATGCTTTATAAAAATTATAGTTTTTAATAGTATAAGTATTGCTGAAAAAGATGGCTTTATTTTAGCCCTTCTGACGGCTTAAAATTCTTTGAAGGTATAACTTATCTATTTATATCTTAAAATTGATTAGGCGGACTGCTAGAATAGTAGTCTGCCTTTTTAAGTATAGTTTTAGTAAGTATAGTATTAAGTATAGTTTCTTGCTAACTGGTAGCGAAACCTTGCTAGTAGGTAGTTTCATCTTGAGAGCAGGTAGTTAGACCTTGAGAGTACGTAGTTTAACATTTTTTAACTATAAATTATCTTGACT
>ERZ1026772.1135-NODE-1135-length-15440-cov-11.909912_pt1 | contig 15440 bp, 13 predicted proteins | sample MGYA00380124_ERZ1026772 | MGnify/ENA primary metagenome ERZ1026772 (study PRJEB33269, sample SAMEA4719760) | human gut metagenome | biome: human-associated habitat; feature: organic feature; material: feces | place: Cameroon | collected 2013-10 ...
GGTTGCAATACTATATAATATTTTCGCGCAAAACCCGAAAATGTGGCGAAATACCCCGAAATGGGCGGGTGGTTTCAAAAGATTTTTATGATTCTTAAATTTTAATGATGATTTTTAAATCTTTGTGTCTCCAAAAACCACTTCATTTATACTTTTGAGATCACAAAAATTTAGGACATTTTATGCCGGCAGGGGCCTTCGGAGCGGCGTAGCCGTCCGCGGCTTCGTGAAGGGGCCCGCCGCGGTAGCGGTGGGAAGGATAGCCCCAACGGGGCGTACCGCTCCGAAGGCCCCTGCCGGCCAGCCATGTTTGGACGATTAATTATTTCCATGACTGACCACGTCAATATGGCATTGACCTGAACAGATAAATGGCAAAGGATACTGCGTCAAAATTACGATGTCTCTCGAAAAACGGAAACGCGCTTGCAAGACAAACAACACGAAACCGCGGAGTTGTTTACGTCATCGGGAGAAAGCCCTTAGTTTTCGACCCTCTTGGCAACGGCAATTTAGCGTTACGTATTAATTATCAGAAAGTTAGCCAGTTAAAAGAGAGCCAAGAGGTAGCATCGAAATGGGGTCTTGGCAGGAGCGTTTAGCTCCATACCAGCATGTAACATATTGGCATACAATATATTATAACAACGAAACCAAAACTAACATATGTCAAGAGGGTCGAAAACAAAGTACCGAAAGACAGCATGAACAGCGGTCTGGGCACGCCACTGAAGTGCTCGAAACAGATTCCGGAAAACACGTGGTTTGAAGAAAACTATGCACAGAATGTGTCGGGATGGAATAATCTGACCTTTCCGAATACATCTGTCCTGCTATCTGAAACTGCGAAATAAGATTGCGGAGAGAACATGCCGGACGGCGCCACATTATTACTCGTTAATTAGTTGATATTTAGCAAGATATGTATTTTAGTGTGGATGATCAGCAAAAAAATAGGCGATAATCCACACTGAGAATCAAATAGCATTGGTAATCAATGCGTTACAAAATTGGCTGTGGCATCGTCCCGTCCAACGACCGGCCAGAACTCATCAATGTACTTCACTAAGTAACGTGAAAAAATAAACACCACCACACCTCCTTGAGGTATATATACAGAAAAAGGTCCAGTGCTTTTCCCAAAGGACTGGACCCCTATATAAAACGAACTTAACAAATAGACATAAAAACCTTTTATTGTCTGATGCAAAGGTAGTAATATAAAACGTTATTACAAATTTTTTCGTTAAAATTTTCAATATTTTTTGCGAGAATCTAATAAATCAATGTTGCAAAACGTTTTATTTCTTACGATTTCTTTGTCAAGTTCCATCTAAAACTCCATAAAACAGCCATCTTACTCGACCACGTTTCCGGAATAGGAAGTCGGGAACTCTCCGAAATTCAGAGAAATAGAAAGAGCCTTGTCTGACATCTTTCCGCTCAGCCCGGTAACAGTATATTTCGGATACGGCTGCATCATAGTAATTGGCACAATCCCGTCACCGCTCAGCAGAAGACTTCCGTCAGCCGCCCTCGAATACTTCACATCCGGAACCGTAACATCCAGAGACACAGGCATCTGCGGAACAAATTTCACCTTATGGAACACCAAAGTAAGCACTCCATCTTTGTCAATGTCAGCATTGACCTCCACCCCTTCGGTAACATTGTCCTTGCCTCCTGCGACGACATTGAGGCTTCCGGAATAGACAGAAGAACGCGGGGACACCTTCTCTTCATTGACATTACTCTTCGAACATCCTGCGACTGCGAGCAACATTGACGCAATCAAAATCAACTTTTTACACATAATATCTTTAGTTTAAAATTAATCTAAGTAATCCTTTAAAATAACGCTTACTAAAACTCCACAGATACGCCTCCCCTGAATCGCCTCGGCTTCCCTGTCTGGAAAAACGAATTCCCCACCGACTTGAAGTAGAACGTGCAATAATCAGTATCTGAAAGGTTCTCCCCAGCCACGAACAAATCGAACCACTTGAACGAAAAACGGAGATCGCTACCTATCAATATATATGGACTTTGTTTCAGGTCACCAGACTCATTCCAAGTCAGTTCCCCGCTCCGTAACACATCCGCAGAAACACTGATGGAACGCAAAACATCAGAACGGAGACTGAAACTGTAACCCGCACGTGCATACAAAGACGAAGACGGAGAATAAGGAATCCTGTTACCGGAATAATCATTCCTGCCGTCATCATACGAAACGAAACGCGCATCCATAAACGAAGCCGACGCATTGACACTCAGACCTTTCCACCTCCATGCAACCTCACTCTCAACTCCCCGACTACGCGACTCACCCGCATTGGCCATCATCCTGCCAGTACCCTTGCCGTACGGGAAAACCGTAATCTGCTGATTCCGGCAATTGATATTGTAAGCCGTAACCGATGCCGCGAGAGAATGACCGTTCCTGGTCAATGCCAGCCTGCCGCCAAGTTCATAGTCAATGCAAGTCTCCGGCTTATAAACAGTCGAAGCAGCATTGACCTCATTACCTGAATCCAGATAAATTCCGAGTTTGGACATGATACCGTTCATCATCGTGTTCTGGAGAATGTCAGAGAAGATCTGCGTATTGAAACCGCCCGACTTATAGCCGCGTGAAACCGAAGCCGTGAATTTCAATGACAGGCCTCTCTCCGCCATGCGACGCGTAGAGGCATCGAAAAGAGCCGACACCTTAGGCAGAACCTCGAAATAGAAATTCGACTCATCTCCCTTATACTCAGCCGAATATGGTATAAACCCAGACATCTTGCTCATCTTGAAATGAATGTCCGCACCCGAATCATATCCCATAAAATCACCTTCATGATCGAGACGAAGTCCAGCAGTCAGGAGCCACCTTCCCAAACGGAAATAAGACTCATGATAGGCTGCAACATTATAATTCCAAATCGCGAAATTACTGGAAATCACGAACTTGTCTTCCAGAATCTCCAGCTTGCCGAACTCTGAAGGAATATGAGAATTGGCATTGTCCAGAATCAGCTGACGGATTCCGTCCTGAAGAAATGTCACCGGCGCATCCATACCGTTATAACTGGCAAAGGCAAACACACCGCTCTGACTATCCCACCACTGCCTGCGCACCTTCGGTCTAACCACAAATTCCTGTGTCACAGCCACTTGATTCTGAGTCTGGTTCAATGTAAACATGGACTTTGGCGTGAAATCCTGGTCCAGATCCATGGAGTCATGAAGAAGCTGGAGACTCGTCACAGAGCTCAGGTCCACAGCGCGCAAACCGGCATTGACACGGAACCCGTCCATCACGGAAATTCTCTTGTAAGCACTTCTGTCATTGTAATTTACAGGATTCAGATACCCATGCTGAGAAGCCCCGTCACCAGCCGTCAAGAGCCTGTACGGATAACCGCCCTCATCAGTGTAAGAAGCAGAAAGGATATTGTCAATGTCAATGTTGTCCCTGCTCTTCACATACCTGAACCGCAAGGCTACATTATCAGAAACATCACAGTTTCTGCCCGAAAAATCATTGACATAAAACCCGTCGGAATGCGAATACATCACAGCCGCACCGACATTGCGCCAATATATGGAAGCATTGGCCCTCAACGAGTTAGCACTTCCATACTCGACAGCACCGCGGACACCCTGCCACACTGCCGGAGACAACGTCTCGACAGAAAGGACACCCAGCATTGAATTCCGTCCGTACAACGTCCCCTGCGGTCCCCTGAAAATGTCGGCCCGTCGGATATCCAGAAACGAAAAATCATAATTATTCTTGTCAATGACAGGAATATCGTCGATATAAAGTCCGATGACAGGATTTTCCATACGCGAGCCGATACCTCTCATATATATAGTGGAAGTCATCGACGAACCGTAGTCCGGAATAATCAGGCCAGGAACGATGCCGGCCAGATTCTTCGGAGAACCGATTCGCGCAGCGCCGAAATCCTTCATCGTGAAAGTCGTCACCGGAATCGCCTGCTCGGTTTCTGTCAATGCCATTTTTACCGAGGAGGTCACAACGGATTCTGTCAATGTATCTTTACGGATTGGGGTAGTTTCTTCCGATGATGGCCCCACGAATGTGGAAACCGAAAGAACTGTCAATGTCACCAAATTATATATCATACAAGTCCGTCTTAAGTTTCGGGCTGCAAAATTAGCGGACAGAGACAGTGTTCAGGTTGCACAATAACGGCATTGACATGAACTTTTTATTCAATTTCATGTTACTTATCCGACTCGCCGAGTTTGTTTGGAAGATTGGAGGTTCACCTTCCGTTCAAAAAAAGCAAGGCCAACGCACTTCGTTTGTCGAACGTTACCCTATCCCCTGAACTCCGAGGGGCTGACACCTGTAACCTTGCGGAAAAAACGGGAGAAATAGGAAGCTTCGGAAAAACCGAGACGTTCGGCAATCTCGGACATTGACATTGACCTGTCAAGAAGAAGTTCGCGCGCAAGCGAAACACGCGCATTGTCGATCCAGACACTCGCGCTTCTGCCGGTCTCGGCCTTGACTGCGCGGTTCAGGTGGTTGGGCGACACGCCGAGAGCCGACGCGTAGCCGGCAACACCGGTAAACGGGACTGATCTGTCAAAAACGCGCTCCAGATAAGAGTTGCACAGTTTGGAAGACGCTGAACCGCCAGCCTCAGGCACAATCAGGTCGAACTGGCAAAGCAGGACATCCAGAAGAGACTGGACCATGGACAAGGCAGATGAAAAACGCATGAGACGAATCATCAGTTCATCGAAGAAAACCTTGTCCAGAACAGGGACAGACAGGACGGATGGTGCAGTGAGACGGAGCACCCGATGGCCGGAATTACGAAGGAGTTCAGCAGAGAACGCGCCCATATAGCCCACAGTATCACGGAAATATTTCACACAATACCTGAGGCCAGGAGGAATCAGGAGGCAGTCTCCGGCAGCAAGCAGATAGGGCTGACCGTCAATCTCGGTGAGCACCTCCCCTGAGAGAAGATAAAGATACGACCAGTCTTCCCGGACCAGAGGAGGCATGGGATGAGCCGTCACATGACCGGCGGCATTGAGAGGGCGTATGACAAAAGACGACATTATTCGTTACGGTACTGGGTCGGAGTCGTGCCGGTATGCGACTTGAAAAACTTGTAGAACACCGATTGGTTCGGGAAATTGAGCCTGCTGACGATCTCCTTGATGGACATGTCGGAATACTTGAGCAGGTTCTTCGCCTCGAGGACCACGAAGGCATCTATCCAGTCCGGAGCGGAACGCCCGCTGACAGTCTTGACCAGTTTGGAAAGATACTTCGGCGTAAGGCAGAGCTGCTGGGCATAGAATCCCATAGTGCGCTCAGAAGTATGATAATCAGTGACAAGACGAAGGAACTGGTCATAAATATTCTTGGCCTTGGCAGACGGAGCGTGCGGCTTGTGCTCAGCATCGGAAAGGCGGCCGATCCAAATGGAACCAAGGTAATAGGAAATGGATGAAACCAATGCTCCTACCGACTCTTTCTTGTTCTTTATGTCGCTGGCCAGAAGGTCGGAAGCCAGCTGTAGATACTGGCGGCAGACGCTCCTTTCATGGCTATCCAGGGAAATGCACGGATTGTCCATGAGAGCCACACTCTCATTGAACAGCCTGTTGAAATCGAAGTGCACGCTGTTCATGAAAGTTTTGGACATCGCCACTATTATGAAGTGCATATTGTCCCGGTCTCCTTTATCGACACCTGATACCCTTATTATATTGCCCGGCACATTCAGCACAAGAGAATTCTCCGCTATGGAAAATGAATCCAGATTCACATCCAGTCTTATCTTTCCCTTCATGCAGAAAATCAGGATATATCCATCGAAACGGAACGGGTACTGGAAAACCCGCAGGTCCTTGTCATATTTCAGATCTGCTATAAGAAGGTCCTCCCCAAGTCCTTTTCCCGGCATTTCCGGAAAGAGATCTTTGAACTTCTTGATGCTTATATTGTGCAATACGTCTTGTTGTCCCATAATTCCACAAATATAGTTAAAAATTGCCAAAAATCGTTTTTTTCGACCAAAATATCAATCTTTACGCCAAACAACTCACAAAATCGGGCATTCTGGCAACTTTTTTGTATATTTGTCGTTTGTCATACCTAACAGAAAAAAGTTTATTAGAAATATGAACAACTTGAAACAAATGATTTGCGCAGCCGCAGCAGTGATTATGCTACCGCTGGGCATGACAGGTCAGGAAACCCTGACATTGGAACAATGCAGGGACATGGCAATCCAGAACAACAAGGCTCTGGAGCAGGCCAGGACCAAGGTAGAGATGGCCGGATACGACAGAAAAATCGCAAGAGCGAACTATTACCCTAACATCAGCGCGACCGGCGCGTACATGTACAACCAGAAGAGCATAGCCCTCATCAATGACGAACTGTCTGACAAACTGACAGGTACCGGCGCTGCCATCCAGGGAAAGGTCAATGAAAAAGTGACATCCATAGTAGAGGCCATCAGCAAACTTCCGAACGGTTCGGAAATTCTTCAGAGCCAGCTCGCACAGACCATAATCGGCGCACTCGGCAAGGGTGACATCACCTCAGCCATCACGAAAGTCGGCACCGAAATCGACGACCTCCTCCACCCGGACACACACAATCTGTTCGCAGGTGCAGTATCGCTGCAGCAGCCAGTCTTCATGGGAGGAAAGATTGTCAATGCCAACAGAATGGCAAAACTGGCAGAAGAGCTTTCAAGAGCCCAGTATGACAAAGAATATCAGGACCTGATTACCACCGTCGACCAGGCCTACTGGCAGGTTGTCTCAGTTTCGAACAAGAAGAGACTCGCGGAAAACTTCGCAGACCTGCTCGAGAAAATGGAGCACGATGTGACCATTTCTGTCAATGAAGGTGTAGCCACCCAGTCTGACGCCCTTGCCATCAAGGTCAAGGCAAACGAGGCGAACATGATGAAGACCAAGGCCACCAACGGACTTATTCTTGCCAAGATGCTGCTCTGCAAGGAGATTGGCATTGACCTGAACTCTGACATTACATTGGCAGACGAAAGCCTCGACGCTGTTCCGGCGCCGCAGATGAGCCCTGAAAAAGACATTGAACAGATTTATCAGGATCGTCCTGAGACAAGAAGCCTGGACCTCGCCGCTTCCATATATGAGAAGAAGATGAAGATGGCCCGCGCGGACATGATGCCGAAAGTGGCATTGATGGCGAACTACATGATCACCAATCCTAACGTCTATAACGGATTCGAGAAGAAGTTCAGCGGCATGTTCAATGTCGGCGTGGCTGTAAATATTCCTATATTCCACGGATTCGAAGCATTGCAGAAAACCCGCAAGGCGAAGGCCGAGATGACACTCTATACCAGCAGGCTGGATGAGGCCAAGGAACTTATCAATCTCCAGGTAACACAGCTCCGCAAACAGCTGGACGAGTCACTGGAGAAAGTCGAGATGGCCGAGAACAACCTCAAGAGTGCAGAGGAGAACCTCCGTACCGCATCAGTCGGCTTCGAGGCAGGTGTCATTACCACAAACATTGCCCTTGCCGCCCATACAGCATGGTTGCAGGCCCACTCGGAATACATTGACGCGGGTGTCGAGCTTCAGCTCACCAATGCAAACCTGCAGAAGGCAGAAGGAAATTACAAATCAGACTTGAACTAGTCACGACATAAGACATTGACAAAGTCAATAATTAACAGCTTAGAAAAATCATAAATCATGGGACAGAATAAAAAATCTTACAATCTTGTAATCGGCGTTGTGGCACTTCTTGCCATCATTCTGATGATCGCAATTATCGGATATTTCGTATCAAGACCTAAACCGCTGGTAATCCAGGGTGAGGCCGAGGCTACAGAATACAGGGTATCAGGAAAGGTTCCGGGAAGAATCGAGACTCTTTTCGTAAAGGAAGGCGACATGGTACACAAGGGAGACACCGTAGTCTTCATCGACTGCCCTGAAGTACGCGCAAAACTCGAGCAGGTAACCGCATTGAAGAATGCCGCGTCAGCACAGCAGAGCAAAGCCATCAACGGAGCCCGTAAAGAGCAGATCGAAGGCGCATACGAGCTCTGGCAGAAAGCCATTGTAGGTGAGACTGTTATGAAGAAGTCTTACGACAGGATGAAGAGTCTCTACGACCAGAAAGTCGTTTCCGCACAGAAGTTCGACGAGGTCGAGGCTCAGTACAATGCAGCCGTTGCGACCACCAAAGCCGCAAAGAGCCAGTACGATATGGCTGTCAATGGCGCACGCGTAGAGGACAAAGCCGCTGCCGCAGCACTCGTTGACCAGGCAAACGGCGCGCTGATGGAGGTCAATGCCGCTCTTGCGGAACTCTATCTCGTATCCCCTGCAAGCGGTATCATTTCCGCCACCTTCCCTAAGGTCGGAGAACTTGTAGGACAGGGCTCCCCTATCATGACAGTTACTGACCTCGATGACATGTGGTTCACTTTCAACGTACGTGAGGACTATCTCCACGGTCTCCAGCAGGGTGACAAGGTAACAGTCACCATCCCTGCCCTTGACGACAAGGAATGTACCGCAACAGTAACATATATTGCTGTCCGTGAGTCATATGCGACATGGAAAGCGACTAAGGAAACCGGCATGTATGACGCCAAGACATTCGAAGTAAGGGCTACTCCTGACAGCAAGGTCGAAGGACTCCGTCCCGGCATGTCCGCTATCGTGAAGGATGCTAAACTTCTTAAGAAATAACAATTATGGGATTCTGGCATAACATAGGGGCGGTTGCCCGCCGAGAACTGAGGATAATGAGGAACAGACCGATTTATCTTCTCGGTTCCGTCGTGACAGTCGCGTTCTGCGCCATATTCTTCCTCACATTCCTCAAGCAGGGACTCCCGCACGACCTCCCTATCGGAGTCGTGGACATGGACAACTCATCATTGTCCAGAAACTTCGCCAGACAGCTGGATGCTACACAGCTCGGAAAGGTCATAAAATATGATACTTTCCAGGATGCACGCGAAGACATGCAGAGCGGTAAAATCACAGCCATCTGCATGATTCCGAAGGGCATGTATGCTGATGTCCAGGCCAGCCGCCGCCCGACTTTCACATACTATCTGAACGGATTGTATTTCGTGGGAGGAGCATTGTCATACAAGAACATTCTGACAATGATAAACCTTGCGGACGGAGCCGTGCAGCGCGAGGTACTGAGAGCGAAGGGTGTCAATGAGGATGCAATCATGGGCAGAATACGTCCTGTCGATGTCGATGTCCATCAGATTGGAAACCAATATACCAACTATGGATATTACCTTACCAATATCTTCCTTCCGGGAGTGCTGGCATTGACAGTGGTCATCATTCTCATTTACTCGCTTGGCGCAGAGCTCAAATATGGCACATCCCGCCATCTTCTGAGCACGGCGGGAAGTTCGATTGTGACGGCATTGGCAGGAAAGCTGCTCGTCTATACGATTCTTTTCTCCGGCATCGGCCTGATACTCATCCTGTTGATGTATGACTGGATGCACTTCCCGATAGCCGGCTGCATCTGGAACATGTTCCTTGCCATTATCCTGCTCGTCCTTGCGAGCGAAGGCGTGGCAATCTTCATCATCGGCCTGCTCCCGGTTCCGCGTCTCGCATTGAGTATCGGTGCGCTATACAGCGTCCTGGCGTTTTCAATGTCAGGATTCACGCTGCCGGTGGAGACAATGCCGCCTTACATCCAGGGCCTTGCAGAGGCATTCCCGCTCAGACACTACTTCCTCCTCTTCTCGAGGGAAGTCATCTTCGGGACAGGTTTCGCCGGATGGTGGAAGGAGGTTATCCACCTGTTGATATTCGTTCTCCTGCCTGTCGTTGTCATGTACAGGCTGAAGAGAGCCTACATCTATCAGAATTTCCCTAAAAAATAGAAGTCATCATGAGAAAAGATCATTATATTAAACTGTGGCTGAAGGACTTCTGGGGAATTTTCACTCATGAGTTGAAACTCATCTTCTCCGATTCAGGAGTTATGGTGATATTCTTCCTTGCAGGTCTCGCCTACCCGATTCTGTACAACCTCATGTATCTGAACGGTGTCCTGAGCGAGACTCCTATCGCCGTAGTGGACTATGCGAACTGCTCGGACAGCCGCCGCTTCATCAGAGAGGTGGATGCCACGAGAGAGTGCACCGTCAAATACCGTTGTGTCAATACCGATGAGGCCCAGACACTTATGAGGGACGGCAAAATCAGGGGCTATCTCTACTTCCCTTCAGATTTCGGAGAGAAACTTGCCAGAATGGAGACAGCGACATTGTCAGCATACGCGGACATGAGCAGTTTCCTCTACTACAAGAATATTCTGCTGGCTGCCAATCAGGTGATGCTCAAGGAAGTGGGCAGTATCCAGATGGAGCGTTACGCCGCAGCGGGATTTACAGGGATACAGGCGGAATCATTGATCCAGGCCATTCCTTACGAGGAGAACAACCCTTACAACAGGGCGTTCTCGTACTCGCTGTTCCTGCTTTCCGCAATTCTTCTGGTAATCGTGCAGCAGACCCTGTTTTACGGTATGTCAATGCTGGTGGGTACAGCCCGTGAGGAAAACCGCAGTTTCGCTTCGCTGCCAGACAAGCTTGAAGGCCACGGAGTAGGTCGTGTCGTTCTCGGACGTGGTGCGGCTTACTGGCTGATATACATGGGAATATCCATCTATATCGCTTGCATTATCCCGGCGATGTTCGGCATCCCGCAGAGGGGCGAGTTCTGGGAAATCATCCTGCTGCTTCTGTTCTTCGTGACAGACTGCGTCATGTTCTCCATGACATGGAGTTCATTGATTACCAGAAGGGAGTCAGTGTTCCTGCTCTTCCTCGCAATGTCTCCTGTCTGCCTGTTCCTTACAGGATTCTCATGGCCGACCACAGCATTCCCCGAGTTCTGGAAATGGTTCTCATACATTTTCCCTACGACTTTCGGATGCCAGGCTTTCATAAACCTCAATACTGCAGGTGGTGACTTGGGCACAGCCCACGACCAGATGGTTGCGCTGACCATTCAGACTATCGTCTATTTCGCCCTCGCATGTATCGCTGTCTATGCAGAGAACTGGTACCTCCACCACAAGGAAGTCCTTGAGGAAAAGAAGCGTGAACTGGCTGCCAAAGCCGGTGTGGACCTCGACGAAGACAGACGTATCATAGCAGGCGACGACGGGGAATAACGACGCAAGGGGAAAAGCAGGTGTTCAGCGGTTGCGTTCATTTTTTGTAAGCATCTCCGCTAACAATAGTCCGGCCAAGGTTGCATGTTGGCCGGACTATTGTTTTCTGCAAGCATCTCAGCAGGAGCTTACGTATTGCTTTGAGGGCAGAGGGTTAGGGCCGGGCTCGGCGGATTAATGTATTATAACTCCTTGATATTCAAATTGTTCTAAAATCCCAATCTGCCGACTCGATAAAAAAATGAGGGGGGGGGGGGCTCGGCGTATGACATTGATATAACTCATTGATGTTCAATGCTTCCAAAATCGGCAATCCGCCGACCCCTTCTGGCGCGTTGTTACGTGTTTGCAGGAGTATTGTTATCGGCAAGCGTCTCTGCAGTTAAGTCGGTTGTCGGGACGACGCCACATTGGTTTTTACAATAGTCTGATTCATAGGTAGTTGTAAAATTCGGTGTGGATTAGTGACCAAAAAAATCTTCGGAAATCCACGCTCAAAATAAACGGGACTTGATTATCAATGTGTTACAGAGGTGGCCGTGGCGTCGTCCCGCCTGATGGGATTCGTCCCGGTCAGATGATTGTAAAATTCCGCGGGTGGCCACGCGACATGGCCACGCAGATGTGCCTGTGGCACATTGTTATGGCAGAACCACTACATAAAAGGCACCCTCTGCCACGTCAAATGTCACTGGGGCAATGTCATACAGGCGTGGCCGAACACGGAAATTCATGACATGCCAGGGGAGCATTTGCCAGTAATTATATCGTTGTTGTCAGGTGATGCGGTACGGCGGAACTCACTCCGCTGCGCTCCGTTCGACCCTCCTACCGTTTCCTGCGTCCTCGCTCCCGCGAGAACTTGTCTCCGGCAGGCACCTCCCACTTCCCGAGGCCGTGGGTTGGCCACGTCCGCCGTACCGCACCACCTGACAGTCTTCCTAAAGTATTGTCAATCTGGATATAAAATTATTAAAAAGGAGTAATTTTCGACACACCCTGTTTGTTGATTAAAAAACGTTTTTTATATTGAGGGCAACTGAAACTCATCGACGTCATGAAAACATAATTATTAATGTTAAAAACAAAACTTTATGAAAAAAATTTCAATCTTCGCATTGATATGCATCGCGATGTCCTGCACATTGCAGGAACATGCGCCAACGGAACCATCATCTGAAGATGTTCCATTGACATTGAAGTCAGTACTGACGCCAACCACCAGGTCAGCCGTTGGAGAAACGCTCTGAAATCCATTGATTATTAATCTAATAAGACAGATTGTGATATGAAAAAGTTATTAGCACTATTCGTGACGTCACTAATCTTATTGACATCAATGTCCGATTGTAAAAAAGATATAGATTCAGTTCTAAAAGGTACTGATGAGGATATTTTAATTTCGGTGGACGTTAATGGTCGACCGCACGAGACGACAAAATTTAGAAAGAAAGGCTTGTTCCTTAAAACAGATTATAAATTATTATACATAGAATATGATGAGACGGCAGATTCTGTGGGATATGAACTGCATGATACTCCTAAATATTGTGGGGAGGAAGAGTGGGACGACTCTTTCCCTGTTTCTTTCAGAATCAGAATGAATCTACGAGGGGATTTATCATTCGGAAAATGGTATGAGTTGGATCAGTACTATTCATTTTTCCGAGGAGAATATGGCAAGATATACGAGATAACAGACGGTAAGATGAGAATTACCGAAAAGAGGACTGAACCGAAAACCAATATTGATTATTACTATGGCGAGTTCTGGTTCAATGCAGTCAATAAAGAAGACGAGAATGATGTTATAGTTGCCAAGAATGGTCGTTTCGAAAAACTCAGACTTGGGCGTTAGAAAGCGTCGTCTCTGCGGCTTCTAAAAGTGAGCGGATTGGAGGCCGCCGAAGACAGACGCATCATAGCAGGCGACGATGGTGAATAACTGCAATTTTGAAAGATTTTAAATGCAATTGCATTGACATTGATATATTTTTCATATATTGCGAGCATTGATAACTACACAATATGATGAAAAAAGTACTCAAGACAATTGCGGCAGTTACCTTTGCCGTGCTGACAGCAGCAGTTCTGCCGTCATGTGACAAGAATTCCGGAGACGGACCGGCTGAAAAGCCGGGAACGCCTGGAGAAGAAGAGAAACCAAGTGAGCAGGTATGCACATTTGAGATAACTCTGGAAAACCTCGAGCCTACCGGAGTTGATATGAGTGTCAGGCCATCCATTCAGGGGACGACTTACTATTTCGACATTCTCGGGAAAGAAGCGTACAGCCATCTGACCGATTCAGGACTACAGACTTACTTCGACGGAGAGGTCAAGCGCCGTATGGAGGCATATGATATTTCCAAAGAGGACGTTCTGAAAAGGCTGATCTCAACTACACCGGAAAATATCCGCTTCAGCAAACTAAGTCCTGCGACCGACTATTATGCGATAGCTTTCGGCGTGAAGGAAGACGGGACGATTTCGACAGAACTGACATTGAAAGAGTTTTCAACTCCTGCGGTCAATCCTTCCGGGAACGTGCTCGACATCACGATTGGTACTATCGCGAACAACGGCGCTGACTACAAGGTAGTCCCAAGTGTCATGGAAGACCCGTATCTCGTGGATGCATGGCCAAAGTCTCTGGTGGATGAGCTTGGCGACGGAGAAACCATGAGATATTTCATCGAATACAACGCATTCCTCATTCCGACGATGACTGCGAAAGGAATATTCGAGTATGAGAATGAGGCAGTTCTTCAGCCTGGCCGCGACTATTATGTGATAGCGTTCGGCTACTCTGACGGAGAGCCTACCACAAAGCTCTACAAGAAAGAGTTCCGTACCATCGGAGGTGACCCGGAAAAATGCTCATTCCAGTATTCATACGTCAGCAAGGCTCCTACAAGGGTGAAAATCAGAGTAACTCCTTCCGACAAGCAGGTTGTCTATATGTGGGATGTCATTGATATGAAGACTTTCAATGAGTTCAAGCAGACCCACAAGACAGATGAGGCGACTCTTGAATATATCCTCAACGGAGTCATCGAGCAGTCAATGGTTGCCAATGGCTACAAGAGGCAGCAGGCTATCGAGGACCTCGGACGTTGGAGCGGCTTTACGACTTCAGATCCTGAGGGCTATGATGAGGAAAACATCACAGGCCTGACCGCCGGTGTAGAATACATCGTATGGTCCGTAGCCGTGGATGCCTGGGGCAAGCCTCTGGGCAAGTTCTACACGGACACCTTCACGACTCCGACAGAATAACATTGAAAATCAGCCATTTGAACAGATGGCAGTATAGTAAGCGTTTCCGGCAACATGGGCATCGGGGACGCTTATTTTATTGTGTAAGCGTCTCCGGAGTTAAGTCGGTTGTCGGGACGGCGCCACATTGGTTTTTGCAATAATTTGATTCATAGGTAGTTGTGAAATTCGGTGTGGATTAGTGGTCAAAAAATCATCGGAAATCCACGCTTAAAATAAATGATACTTGATTATCAATGTGTTACAGAGGTAGCCGTGGCGTCGTCCCGACTGATGAAAACACGTCAATACGTAACTGCGGAGACGTTTATGATGGAATTCGCCACGGCTAGATGATTGTAAAATTCCGCGGGCTGGATACGCGACATGGTCATGCAGATGCATCTGTGACATATTGGTGTGGCAGAACCACCATGTGAAGGGCATCCTCTGCCACGTCAAATGGCCCTGGAGCATTGTCAATGCCATACAGGCGCGGCCAACCACGGAAATCCATGACATGTCAGGGAAGCATTTTCCAGTCATGATATCGTTTGTCGTCAGGTGGTGCAGTACGGCGGAGCTCACTCCGCTGTGCTCCGTTCGGCCCTCCTACCGTTTCCTGCGTCCTCGCTCCCGCGAGAACTTGTCTCCGGCAGGCACCTCCCACTTCCCGAGGCCGTGGGTTGGCCACGTCCGCCGTACCGCACCGCCTGACGGACGACATGGCGATGAAGACATTCACCACTGAAAAACGGTGTAAGAAAACGTCATTTTTTTCACCGTTTCAGAAAATTCAAACAAACGGGGTAAAATCAGGCCGATTTTTACACCGTTTGGTCCGTAGCTGTGGATGCCTGGGGCAAGCCTCTGGGCAAGTTCTACACGGACACCTTCACGACTCCGACAGAATAACATTGAAAATCAGCCATTTGAACAGATGGCAGTATAGTAAGCGTTT
>ERZ1026772.1136-NODE-1136-length-15438-cov-5.742898_pt1 | contig 15438 bp, 8 predicted proteins | sample MGYA00380124_ERZ1026772 | MGnify/ENA primary metagenome ERZ1026772 (study PRJEB33269, sample SAMEA4719760) | human gut metagenome | biome: human-associated habitat; feature: organic feature; material: feces | place: Cameroon | collected 2013-10 ...
GGTGCGGGCTGTGCGGCAGTGATGGCTGTTGGCGCGGGCTGTGCGGCGGTGATGGCTTGTGCGGCTTTGTCGTTGGCGGCGGAATCGAGGCATTTGGCGATGTGTTCGGGTAGGTCGCCGAGTTCGATGCAGTCGCCATCGGCGAGTGAGCAGGCGCGTTCGACGACGTTGAGGAGCTCGCGGACGTTGCCGGGCCAGGTGTAGAGCGTCATGGCTTGCAGGGCTTCGCGCGAGATGGAGCGGAGTTTGAGGTTGGCGTTGGCGTCGCGGTTGAAGGATGAATTTTTGAGGAAGTGTTTGACGAGGAGAGGGAGGTCGTCGATGCGGTCGCGCAGGGGCGGCAGGAAGAGGCGCACGACGGAGAGTCGGTAGAAGAGGTCTTCGCGGAAGCGGTTGTTGCGGACTTCGTCTTCGAGTTTTCGGTTGGTGGCGGCGATGACGCGGACGTCGACGGGGATGGGTTTTGGTGCGCCGACGCGGCGGACTTCGCGCTGTTCGAGGACGCGCAGGAGTTTTGGTTGCAACTCGAGGCTGAGCTCGCCCAATTCGTCGAGGAAGATGGTGCCGCCCTGGGCGAGTTCGAATAGGCCTTGTCGTGACATGATGGCGCCGGTGAACGAGCCTTTTTCGTGGCCGAAGAGTTCGGATTCGATGAGGGATTCGGGGACGGCGCCGCAGTCGAAGACGACGAATGGCTTTTTAGCGCGCATGCTCATCTTGTGTAGCGTGTGTGCGATGACTTCTTTGCCCGTGCCCGTTTCGCCTTCGATGACGACGGTGGCGTTGGTGGGCGCAATTTTTTCGAGAATACCGTAGATTTCTCGCATTTTGACGTTTCCGCCGATGATATCGCCGAATTTTTCTTCGTTAGAGGGGACGACGGCGACTTCTTCGTCGAGGGGTTGGAAGATGAATTCGGCTTGCCCGAAGCGGAGCGAACAGCCTTCGGTGAGGTAGGCTTCTTTGATGCGGACTTGGTTGACCCAAGTGCCGTTGGTCGATTCGAGATCGCGGATGATGTAGGTGTCGTCTTCTTGGATGATTTCTGCGTGGTAGCGGCTGACGGTGTCGTCTTTGATGACGAGGTTGTTGTCGTCGAGAGAACCGATGGTGATGACGCCGTGTTCGAAGACCCATTCGCGACGGTTTGCGATTTGTTGCGTCACGATGCGGCATTTGCGCAGGTGTAACGTCGTCGGTTTGCCATCGAGATAAGATAGTTTTGTCGGAGATAAAAAATCTTGAAACGACTTTGTAGCCATACTCTACACAACCTTTAATCGGAGCATTGGAGCGGCGCATAAGCGCACGGCGAGCCCCTTTGAGCTAACGAGAAATCCGCGCACATTATCTAACAGAACGGGGCGGAGGTCAAGGGCGACGGGGCGAGCGCCCTGCAGTAAAAGTCGATGGTGGTGGCGTTTTTTGCTTGACAAAACCGAATATTGCCATTAAAAGCGCGTTCGTTCGATGGACTTGTTCGTCGAAATCGTTTGGGGCGTTAACTCAGCGGTAGAGTGCCATCTTCACACGGTGGAAGTCACTGGTTCAAACCCAGTACGCCCCATATTCATTAAACAGCCCTTTTGGGCTGTTTTTTTTTGCCCAAAGACAGGCGATTTTTTGCGTTCTCGCCCGATTGCGAGAGCGAATTTGGAGAAAAGATGAAACGCGCATTGACGATTGAAGATTTGTTCAAGATCCGACGCCCGAGTGAATTTGTCTTGAGCCCCGACGGGAAGACGGCTTTGGTGGTGGCAAAAGACTACGATTTGCCGAGCAATGCATCGTCGCGCGTATTGATGCGGTTCGACCTCGAGGCGAAGACGCATGTCGATGGCGCGATGGGGAATGTGGCGGCCGATGCGCACGACTTGGCGTTTTCGGGCGATGGGAAATCGCTGTTCTATGTGCACGACGACCAACTTTGGCGAGCCAATGCCGATGGAACGCAGGCGCGTCAGATAACGATGGGCGTGGGCGGCGTATCGCATCCGGTTTCGACATTCGATGGATCGCGCGTCATCTTTACGCGTCAGGTTTACATGATCGAGGCGGCACAAGCCGAATATAGTGCGACGAAAAAGCATCCGTCGTTGGCAAAGATATATGGGCTCCAGCATCCCAAAGCGCGAGCTCGCGTTGCCGATAGCCTGATGTATCGCCATTGGGATTCGTGGACCGAAAACCGCCGAAATCACTTGTTTATCGTCGATGTCGAATCGCTTGCAATGACCGACATCACGCCCGAAGATGCCGATGTTCCGCCGATAGCCCTCGATTCTGGGTGCGATTATGATATATCGCCCGATGGAAAACACGTCGTCTATGTGAAGAATCCCGATGCGATGATCGCGCGATCGACGAATAACTCGATATATTTGGGCGATCTCGATGGGTTGACGCTCGGCCATGTACGCCGAATTTCGACGACCGACGGATGCGATACGGCGCCAAAATTCTTGACGAATCGCCGGATTGCGTACCTCACGATGACGACACCAGGCTACGAAGCCGATGCCGTGCGACTCAAAGTCTTCGATATGGAATCGCAAGAGACGCGGATTTATGGCGAAGATTTCGAGCGATCGTTTTCGGAATACGTCCAAGTCGAAGACGATGTTTTGCTCTTTGGTGCGCAAGATTTTGCACATTCGAGCTTGTACAAGCTCGATTTGCGCAGTGGCGCCATCGAGCAATTGACGCAGGGCAGGACTTATACGCATTTTACATCGACATGGGGCATGGGGCGCGTCGTCGCACTCGTCGAATCGCTCGAATGCCCCGCCGAGTTCGTCGAGTTATCGAATTTTATTCCGTTTTCCCCCCAATACGACGTATATCGTGAGTCTTTATCGCAAGAAAAGCTCATATACCTCACGCAATTTGGTCGCGATGCGATCGACGATGTCGAGATGAATCGAGGTCAAAAAACGGTCTTTCGCTATAAAGATATCGACATCGAAGGTTATGTGGTTTTGCCGCCTGGGTTTGATGAATCGAAAAAGTATCCGCTCATTTTACTCATTCACGGCGGCCCGCAAGGGGCATTTTTGGATTCGTTCCACTATCGTTGGAACGTCGAATTGTTTGCATCGCGCGGCGCAGTCGTCGCCTTTTGCAATCCCCATGGGTCGACGGGCTATGGTCACGATTTGACGCGAGCGATTAGCAAACATTGGTCGGACGACTGCCCAGCGGCGATTATGGCATTCGTCGATCACGTATTGGCACAGTATCGCCAGATCGACGCCGACCGGATGACGGCGGCGGGTGCCTCGTTTGGCGGATTTATGATCAACTGGCTCATGGGTCACACCGATAGGTTTAAGGCATTGGTGAGCCACGATGGCATATTCAATACGCAGATGTCGGGCTATATTACCGATGAGCTCTGGTTTTGCGATTACGAATTTGGAGGCACGCCCTACGAGGCGCCCGAGGCTTATGAACGGCATTCGCCGCATCGATTCGTCGAGAATTTCAAGACGCCGACGCTCGTCGTTCAGGGAGAACAAGACTTCCGATGCTTTATTTCGGAGGGCGTAGGGCTGTTTACGGCGTTGCAATACAAAGGCGTCGAAAGTCGATTGCTCTATTTCCCGAACGAGGGGCACTGGGTGCTCGATCCTGCGGATTCGTTTGTCTGGTATAGCGAGGTGCTAGACTGGCTCATGAATCACGTGAAAAGCGAGGTTTAGAGCCATCCATAGTTCATGGCGATGAGTAGCCCGACCATGAGCATGAACTAGACTGGCTCATGAATCACGTGAAAAGCGAGGTTTAGAGCCATCCGTAGTTCATGGCGATGAGTAGCCCGACCATGAGCATGAAGCAGATAAATGCGATCGATACGCAGGCGATGAGCCAAAAGACCGAAACCGTGCGGCGTTCTTTGACGCCGACTGGGGCGATGAGTCCGTTATTGCGCACGATGAGATATTCGAGTTCGTTGAGATCTCGGATCATATCGTCGGCGCAGGCGTATCGATCGCGCGGGTGTTTGGCTAGGGCTTTTCGCATGATGAGCGCCAGCTGCGTGCCGTCGTATTCTTTGGGAATGTAGATGGGGTTTTCGTTGCTCAAGAATTTCGTCACTTGCGTAATCGTGCCTTTGAGGACGCGAACGCCCGTGACCATTTCGCAAAAGATGAGCCCAATGGCGAAGATATCGCTCTGACAGCTGTGTTCGCCAAAGAGAATCGATTCTGGCGCCAGGTAATGCGGCGTTCCCATCACATGACCGGATCGCGTAATATTCATATTCGACGTATTTTTAGACTTGGCAATTCCAAAATCGAGCACTTTGACGAAATCGCATTCGCCAATCACTCTACGAATGAGAATATTCGACGGTTTAATATCGCGATGAATGATGCCGCGTTGATGGGCTTCGTTGACGCTCTTGAGAACTTGTCGAATGATATTAATCGCTCGCAGGGGCGACATTTTCTTTTCGCTCATGAGGATTTGATAGAGCGAATCGCCCTCGATATGTTCCATGACGATATACATGTGATCGTCGTCCATGCCGGCATCGATGAGCTGGATCGTATTGGGATGGACGAGGTTTTTGATGATCTGCATTTCGAGCAAAAATCGCTGTACGACGCCCGGATCGCTTTGCGATCGGAGTCGTTTGAGCGCAACGATGCGATCGACGCCGATTTGGCGGGCTCGGTAGACGATCCCATAGCCACCTCGAGCGATTTCCGAAAGGATTTCATATCGCCCGCCGATGACGCATCCCACGGCGAGTTCAGATGAATATGAGCCGTAGTAGCTTTCTTCGTCGTGCATCGGCGTCGAGGTAGCCGAATCGACGTCGTGAGCGATTTCTATCATGGCCGTATCTTCGAGCGATAAATCGTCGTCGTTGAATCGTTCTAGCGATTCGATTTGGGCGCAGGATGGCTCGGTTTGGGCGATGGATGGATTGGCTTGGGCGATGGATGGATTGGTTTGGGCGCAGGATGGATTGGGTTGGGGGCAGTTTTGCCGATTTGGCACGGGATGACATGGAATCTGATCGATCGACTCGATGATAATCGTCGGCTCGGGGAATTTGTGGGGTTCAGCCGTAGGCGGAATCGCTTGATCGCCGACGGCGCGTTCGTCTTCGGTTTCGGGCGATGAAATCATTTCGCGCGTGAGAGAAACGCGCCCGGCGAATTCGAGCGGATGCGTTTCTTCTTGGATTTGCTGGGTTTGCTTTTGAATTCGCTTGAAACGGCTCGAGGCAAAGGGCTTTCGCCCAGCGTTGCGAATCAATTCGAGCTTCGAATAAGACCGAGTGACGACATCGACATTTGTTCGAGAAACACATACCATAAGACACCTCCATTGTTGTCGCGCAATGCGCATATTGGTCCGTACTTTTATAAGCAGGCAATTTTCTGAAAATTGTTCAGAATATCTGTCTCATGGAGATTTTTTTTGCGACGACTCGGATAGGCCTATCCATTGCCATATAAGACTGAAAATTGTTCAGAGTTTCTGTCTTATGGCGTTTTTTGCGACGACTCGGATATGCCCATCCATTGCCATATAAGACTGAAAATTGTTTAGAATTTCTGTCTCATGGTGATTTTTTTTGCGACGACTCGGATATGCCTATAAATTGCATGATAGATGGGGTTTACTCCGTCTTTATCGATTCATCCAGCCCTAGCCGCGCTAGGTGGCAGACTCACGACATCGGCAAGTAACATTGAATCACCATATCATCGACATCATTTGTGCGACAGTCGCCGCGACGGCGACTTTTTTCAGTTTTTCGGCTTGCGCCAATGAACCATCGACCGACGATCACTCGGGATCGCAAACGCAAATCGACGAAGGCGTGCACGCGAAATGTGCCAAAGACTTATCGTCGCATCTGGAGTGCTTCAAAGAAAAGCTCTCGATGGCGCTCACTTGCGAGGGCAGCCGTTTTGAAGGCGATTCAGATGCCCAGCGCGATCTATACGAAGACGATATCGAACAATTCATCAATGCACTCGGAATCGCCGTCGATGCCGCTACCGATGGTCAGCGTAGCGCGACGATAAAGTGCGCCGACGGCGATTGCGCACAACTCATCGAATCGCTCGATCGATACGCGCCAGACACCGAAACGGCTCTTCGATTTGGCATCGATAGCATGAAACAGATCCGCGATAATCAAGCCGTGACGCGCGAAGACCTACTCGTGGAAGAACTCGATGCTTTTTTCAATTCCGATGCTCTCACCGCTCAAGAAAAACTCGCCATTTATATCGAGCTCTTGCCCGAATTGATTGCGCACGCCAGCATGTCGGACGCGACGATAACGGCTCGCAATCTCTACGCCTCATATCAATCGCTGCGGCGTGCGCCAAACGCCCAATCCCTGCGCATCGTCTGTCGACAAACCGACGACGAAAAGATCATCGATATCGCTTTCGATTTCGACGTCTTGAAAAATGAACCTGCTGCGTACGATAGCCACGTCGAATTGTATTGCCCAGAGCCAGAACAACTCCCAATAGCCCCCGTTTCTACGCCAGTCCCAGATATGCCTATTGGAAATGGAGCATCCAATGTCGCTAGCTCTACGCCTGCCACGGCTATCGAAATAAACGAGATCCCGGCCGAAATCGATTCTTCTACTACAGCCACGGATATCGCTATTAACGAACCCCCCGCCGAAATCGATTCTTCTACTGCCGCCACGGATATCGCTATTAACGAGATCCCTGCCGAAATCGCTAGTTCTACCCCATCATCTCAGACGCCATCGACGATAAGCGACGAAAACGCTATCATCGGCGATGCCGATCTGCTTTCGGTCGCGCAAGCGCAAAAGTGTACGCCGCGCCCCGATACGGCTCAAAACGCCATCATTTGCCGATCGACGACAATCCCCTATCGTTCAAAGACCGATTTCGGGCTCATCGAAAGCCAACTCGCCATGGCTCTAAGAACGAAAGATAATGCGGCGATATCACGCGGACTCATCGAGTTATCGCAAGCTCTAGAATCGCTTGCAAACCGATTTGAACATCTCCCCGACGATGCATTTTGCACCGTCTTTGGGATCTATCTCGTCGCCTTGTCGCAAGATCGATTTGCCGAACTCCATTCTGTCGAACAACAGCTAAAGCGAATTTATCGCGATAATTTCGTCGATCGTCTCATAAAATACAAATCGTGCACGACCGATTCGAACCCAACCATCGCGGCGCAAGCCCAATCGCTGTGGGAGAATGACGGCGAACTCTATACGTGGATCACGACGCATTTCCGCGGCAAAGCACGACAAAAGCTCGATAAGACTTTTAGACAATGGACGAAGCCCCGAAAACTCGCCATCACACAACCGAGACGAATGATCGCCGCTTGGACGGCATGGACGCTCGGAGACTACGAACGCGCCTACCGGTTTTCGGAGGGAATGACGAATAAAAAACCGAGAATCGTCCATCCGCAAATCCATGCATTCGATATAATGCTCAAGTTATCGAATTCCATTCCAATCGATCGCGATTCGCTCGAATCTTATATTCGCACGACGATGCTCAAGACACCTTCGCTCCCCTATCAATCGTTTACGGCAGTCGCCGGAATCGTTGGCGAATCCGATAAAAAACTCATTGCGCAAGCGATGCAATCGTATAGCCCAGCCATCGCGCCAACGGCAGCAGCTCAATTCTTCGTCGCCTATAGCGACGCCTTCGAAGCCAACCTCACGCCGAAACAAATCGTCGAAATCGGGACTTGGATCGATACAGAGCTATCGGCATCGGAATCGCCATGCACGACGACGAAACGCCGGTTAGCTTGGGTCGCGCAAGCGGCTCAAATCGGCGATTTTTCGACGATTGCCAAACGATCCCAATACTTTAGCGCATCGCCAACGGCACTGCCCGCTACATCGCAACTCTGGCAACAAATCGCCTGCATCGCCCAATCGCCAAACGAGGCAAATATCGTCGAATCTTGCCAAAAGACGCATCCATCGCGCCCATCATACGACGAATGCCAAACCGAAAAGGGCACGTCAGTCGACGACTATTGGCGCCGTATCGCGATTTGTTGGTAAGCGTTCAGGGCTACCGCATTGACTTGTTCCGTTGAAACATCATGGCGGGGGATTTGGGTTTGCAGCGAGTAGCCCCGCCCCATCGCCAGGGGAACTGGGCCGCCCATCTATATAAACCTGTCTATTCCCCCGCTCCATTTATGGAGAGGGGTGGCCGATAGGCCGAGGGAGAGGTCAGATCGAGCTATCGAAAAACGATTGAACGCGTGCGCAAAGCGCGACGAGAATAAAAACAAAAAAATCCCCGTCCAAGAGGACGGGGATCGAAGCGAAACGCGATTAGTTGACTTGGAAGTCGAACGGATATTCGACTTGGACGGCCCCACCACCGCGCGGTTGCGGGAATCGCCAGAACTTAATCGAATCGGTGACGCATTTTTCGACGTTCTTGTTCTTCATCGTCGAAGATTTCAGAATGACTTTCGTGACAGCGCCTTGCGGAGAAATCAACCAAACGACGGTGATGACGCCATTGAGGCCTTTGACTTTGGCGACTTCGCGTTCGTAGCAAGCGCGCAATTCGCCGTGGTGCTGACGAACGACTTTCTGAATGATGCGTTTGTCGAGCGAACCCGAGACTTCGGGGTTTTTCATTTTGACTTGGGGTTTGGCTTCGCCCTTTTTACCCATGTCGGCATTATAGGAACGCGCAGCCGCCTGAATGGCACCACCGCCGCCACCAGCGCCACCGGGGCCGAAGCCGCCGCCACCGAATCCGCCGAGGCTTGCGCCACCGCCGCCCGTACCCGTCGTACCAAGGCCATAGCCCGCCGAAGCGGCTTGCGCCGACGAATCGAAGCTCGACCAATCGAGGTTATCGAAGCTGTTCATATCCATACCAGCCGCCAACATCGAGTTCATGGCGTTAGATTGCGCCAAAAGACCCGTCGCTTGAGCGGCAGCATTGGCCTCGCCCTTCGACATGCCAGAGCCCGTGCCCGGGCCACCCGCTGCGCTGTTATTCGTCGTATTGGCAGCAAACGGCGTATCGGCGGCATCGCGCGCGACATCGGTTTCGTCTTCGATTTCTTGTTCTTCGGGCTCTTCTTCGTCGGGTTTGTCGGCTTCTTCCTCTTCTTCGACCTGCGTTTCGACGACAGTCGCAAACTTCGAAGCCGTCATGATGCGGTCGACCATCAACGCATCGACGCGGTCGGTCGCAAACAAGATGACCGAGAACAAAGCGGCATGGATCAAGAACGAGGCGACCCAGTTGCCGTATTTGCTCCATTCAAAGCCCGCCAAAAACGGCACCGCGACGACGGCTTTGTCGACGTAGCGAATCATGATGACCGCTTCGCCAAATTCGTATTTGGCGCGAACGTCGCCCGTGACTTCGCAACTGAGCGACCCCGGCGGCACCATCGACGACGTCGTCGGTACGCTAAACTCAGAAGTACTGCACTCCGAGAACGGACGCTTCGAATCGCCTTGGACGATACAACCCTTAAACGACGTATTGAAACAAAGTTGCCACTTCGATCCGAAGCACTTTGCCAACACCAAATTCTGCGATTTCATGCCCGTATTGAGCTTATACGAACACTTTTTGTCGATGCCAACCGACACCGTATTGCCGTTTTTCGCTTCGTACTGGTCGATGCTGATGACGTTATCGCGCCAAACATAGGCGACTTCGAGCACGCACGAACTCGTCTTGCCGCGATTCGACATGAAACGGCGTTCGAAACTGACACCGCGTTTCTTTTTGCGAATAATCGTGACCGGAGCATTGGCATTGCTCGATCCGGCAGTGAAGCCACCGCCAGCAAACCCACCGGGCTTGGGCGCGGCAGCCGCCACACCAGCGGCAACGCCACCTGCCGCCACGGCAGGCGACATCGACAACGACGGACGCGGAGCAGCCTCGACCGACGGCGCAACCTCTTGCGACGCCATCGTTTCTAAGTCGGGCGCATTGACCGCCAACGTCGCACCACCCGCTTCTTCTTCGGCGACTTCATCGAACACGACGCGAACCGATACATTGCCAAAGCGCAAAACCGCACCCGACGATATCATCGCAGGTTTACTCGATTCCACCCTTTGGTCGTTGAGAAACGTGCCGCCCACGCTAATGCGGTCGGAAAGCCTGTAACCCTGCGGCGTCAGCTCTATCACGGCATGCACACGCGACACGCTCGCGTCGTCTAGGCACAACTCGCAACTCGCATTTTTACCGATGCGAATCGGATTTGCCTCTGTCTCTACAACGTTGACGACGTTGTTGTTGGGACCAAGAATTTCAAATTTCATCGTCGAATTTCCTCTTTTTCGAGATTGCTCCGTTGCCTATCGCATCAAATTACAGTTCGTCTACCGTTTTGCGCATTTCGTCGACGAAATCTTCGCGAGCTCGAATCAAGCTGCTCAATTCGTCCAACTCCTTGACGGCGATATTCGACTGCGTCGGCATCATCAAATCGCCCTCGATCGTGTCGCCTTCGAAGTTGATTTCCGTAATTTTTTCTTGCGCCATCGCCTGCGACGCGAAAAGCACAACGGCTGCAAATCCAAATACACTGATTACTTTTTTCATCGCATCACTCCTCTCAGTGGTCATACCCCCAACGCGCCAATTACCACAACGGCGCAACTTTGGCAAGCATGCAATCTACGCACAAGCGGCTTTTGCTCAACGCCGAGCGCCGCGCGAGCGGCCGCACGAGCTACGCCGCCCTGCAACGCCCTATTCTGCACGATACGTGCCGATTTGCACGCGTTCTCGCACGTCTAAAACCATTGCCACGACGATTTTTCCCAATGCCGTGCTTTGTTCCGTTTGCCAAGCCGCCGGTGCGGCATGGCAAACGGGTGGCCGCTATGGCGCACGGCGCCATACGCGCCACTGGCGCATCGCTTGCGCTATGCGCCGCAGGGCTATGCCGCCGCCGCGGCGGCATACGCCCTGCCCTAGTGCGCGGCTATTGCTACGCAATACGCCCGCGCGCACGGCTATTGCTGCGCAATACGCCGTGCCTGTGGGCGCTACGCGCCCTTGCCAACACAGATCGAAGTTCTCAGCGCGAGCGTTCGCGCCCCGGCTTCGCCATCTCATAGCTAAATATCTTCTCTTTCGACTTCAACGTAAACACGTAGTCGACATCTTCCGAAATCGTCTCATACGTCGAATTCGTAAACCACGACTTGCTCCCGTCGGGATTCGTTTCGTAGGCGACGAGTTCCCAACGCCCACTCGGCACGATCGTCTCTTGATCGGGATGCGCACATATCGACTCGCTCGAACGCCTAAAGCACAACGTCGTATTGGGCAACGACTTTTTGCCGAAGCGAACTTTTGCAATCCCGCGCGACGACAACTGCATGTAACCATCGATCGTAATCGAACCAAATGGCGTCGAATTGATCATCATATCGAATGGATAACGCCCGTTCTTATTCATCTTGATTTCGATCATCTCGTTTTTGGCCAAACGGCGCGTGCCAGCGACTGTCGTCGTCGTGCCCTCGGCCGTGACGAGTAACTGGAACGATTCATCGCGCGTATAATCTTTTGGCACCGAAATCTTGAATACCGTCACGCGTCGCGCGCTGTCGATGCTCTCGAGCTCGGGCAATTGTACCGTTTCGTTGCTCCGCGTCGGCCAAACGACGTGGAGATGATCGCCCTTGTCGTTTCGGTCGCTCAACTGAATGAATACGGGGAACCCGCTCACGACTTCGACCGTCTGTTCGGGTTTGGCGATGAGCGATTTGCCATTGACATACAACACAGAGCTCGAAAGATCGGCGCCTTTGGGCGCTCGAATGGTCAAGTTCGATTTCTGATAAGTATCGCTCGATTCGAGCATGTAGCTCAACGGAGAATCGACGAAATCGCGATCTGGATCGACCGAAATCGTATAGGGCACATAGCCATCGGCATAGACGATGAGCGTATTTTTGACTTCGTCGACGAGTTGCACACCGAGGCGATCTTCGGGGTTCGGGAACTGCGCATTGAGCGCCACGCCATTGATGACGTAATCGCCCGCTCGCGGCTCGCCCGATATCGGAGCCATGTGGTAGGTCAGCCCTTCGCCCCTTGGCGATACCCCCGGCAACGCGCTACCATGGCCATACTTATCGTAGTCACCGTCGGTTTCTGCCACTTGCAGCGATATGACAATGGCAACGACGAGCACCAAAAGCCCCGCAAATATCATAAAAAAGACGAGGTAATGATGCGACGACTTATCCGACGCCACGCGCTCACCAGCCATCTCTTCTTTCAATTCGAGCAATGGCGAATCGACCAACAACGTCGACTCCTGATGCCTCACGGGCTTGAGCCCCGTATCGGTCGATTCTTGAATTTTCTTCGCCAATTCTTGCTCAGATTCATTCGATCCACCGTGTGTTTCGCCAGTTTTAGAATCGAATGAGATGACTTCGCTTGCATCGATTTCGGAACCGAAGTCGATCGTATCTGTATCGTTCTTATTGATATCGTATTCGTAGTCGGCCAGAGCACGAATATCGACGGCATTCCCAGCCTGCTCTAGCTTTTTATCCGTTTCAAGACTCATATATGCACCATATTTCACATGAAACCCAGCGCGAAGAGTATAACGATGCCCAAAGAGACTTTCAACGATCTTTTACGCACCAGCGTGCGGTAATTGGCAATCTGGTGCGAAAAGTGGCGATGATTTAGTTCTTTTTCTTCGTCGATTGGTATCCGACTTGGCGATACGAGAACGACTTATTTTTATCGAGTTGCGTTTCGAAAGTGTATTTCCGCGAGCTTTGGAGCTCTTGTTTTTGCGTACCGCGCAAGACGACGGCATTGAGCTCGGTTCCGGCGACGGCAAAGAATACCCAGTCGTTGCCCGATGGCACCGTCGTTTCGGCATCCATCGACGGGCAAATCACTTCGCCAGCCCGACGCATGCAAACGCGATAGTCGGCTCCCTTGTCGGCTCGACGAAACGCGACGATCGACTCACCAATCGACTTGCGCAAAAGCGTCATATCGAGCATGAGCGTGCCAAAACCATCGGGAATGATGGCAACATCGAGCTTTTTGCGATGCTCGCGCGCAACCGAATACTCGATCATATCGCCAGGTGTCACCGTCGCAATAATGGGCTGTTTTGCCGTCGTGTTGCCATTTTTAATCGAGAATGCGTAGTTCTTTTCGGAAGCGGGCATCTTCTTCGTCGTGCACTCGGTGCCGCGAAGCGCCATATTGGCGGGTTTGAGCTCGGGAATCGTCACCGTATTTTCGCGATCGTCGGGCCAAATGATGTGCATATGCTTGGCAAGCGATGGCGTTTCGATCGTCAAGATATGCGGGCGTCCTAAGACGACATCGGTTATCGTCGTGGGGAAGTTCGACAACGGCTGACCGTCGAAACGAGCCGTGTAGCGCATTTTTCCTTGTTCTGCGTCGGTGAATCTAAAATCGATGCGTCCCTTTTCGTAGAGCACATCGGATTCGAGCGCCGCTTCGATGGGGGCTGTGACTGTTTCATCGGCCGAGAAAGTCGCAAAATAGGGCACCATGTGCGGCGCGTATGCGATAATCGTATTCTTTCGACCTTTGACGAAATCGACATCGCCCATCGCCACGGCTTGCCCATTGACGAAGATCGACGTCGCCCCATCGATGCGCACCGAAACCTTATACGTTTCGAGTTCTGCGCGATCGGCGGCAATCACGGGCGCTTCTTGTTCTTGCGATTGTTCTTCGGCGGTTTTTTCGTCTTTGGCGGGTTCATTGGCCGAGACCGCCAAATAGGCGACAAACCCGAGCAACCCTAAGACGAGGACGACGATGCCGATGATCAAGCCGGCTGGCGTCTTCGTGCGATTTGGCGACGATTCTCCATACATTTCGTATAGCTCTTTTTGGCGAGCCATGCGTTCTTGTGCAGCGCGAGCCTGCTCTTCGAAGCAGTGGGTTTCGTATGCCAATCGTTCCTCGGGCGTCATCGAATTGAGGATGGCTTGGAGTTGCTCTTCGTCCGACATATTCGACATGTCGCCGGCTTCGACATCGGGCGCATTTTGAGCGACTTGAGCTTGTGGCATCTCGGCAACCGATGGCGACGCCGGAACTTGCGGCATCTCGCCAACCGACGGCGACACCGGAACTTGCGGCATCTCGGCAACCGATGGCGACGCCGGAACTTGCGGAATCTCGGCAACCGACGGCGACGCCGGCACTTGCGGCATCTCGGCAACCGATGGCACAGGCGGTACTTGCGCCTGCGGCATTTGCGGCACAGAAGGCGTCTTGGGCACTTCGGGGATAGGTGGTGCCGCCGGCATTTCGACGATAGCAGGAGCTTTGGGGATTTCGGGAACCGATGGCACTTTGGGGATTTCGGAAACCGATGGCACTTTGGGGATTTCGGCGACCGATGGCGCAACAGCCTGGTGCACTTGTTCGGCCGATTCCGAGGGCAATTCGCCATCGTCGTCGATGAGATCGAGCAATGGCGACGTCGTCACCATCGTGGGCTCGTCGATATCGTCATCGTCGTTTTCACATTGAGCGAGTGTATTGGCAATTTCGTCGAAAGACTGGGCTATCGTCTGCGTGCCCAAAACGCCGTTTTCGCCGAGCGAAGAAACTTCATCCCAGCCATCTATGCCATTCATCGCAGCGAGTAGTGCATCGGCGCTGCCAACTTCGGTCGGGGCATCGTCGGCTTGGCTAAAGCCTTCGTAATCGGGTTTTACTGTTTCGGCATCGACCGTTTTTTCTTCGCGTTTTGTCTCGGGTTTGTGCTCGACTTTTGGATCGGCGGCAACGGGCTTCGTCGTGGCACCGAGTTTTGTCGGGACTTTCGACAACGTCGACGAACGCCCTGCAGGCGCTCCAGATTTGGGTATAGTCAGCGATGCATACGATGGCAACGGGCGTGCCGGCTTCGACGACTGCGGCGGAGGCGCTATCGTATTGCCCTTTAACGCGTTAATCTTAGGGAGATTTGGCAGAGACCCCCCACCTAAACTCGGCAAACTCTGACCAGATTTTAAACGATATTCACCCATTCAATTATCCCTTTGAGAGAATACAAACGTAAGTCAAGCACACTCCTATTTAACACAAAAGCGTCGTGACGATCGTCACATTTTGCCACAATCCACACATGCGTTCAAGAAATTGACGACATATTGAAAAAATGCCCCAAAAACCGATGCGATCGACATCTCATGACATCTCACACTGCCCCCCCCCAGACCTCACACCCTGGCCCCCTCTCCATGAATGGCGAGGGGGAAATAACGCCCGCGCTGCGGGCGTATGATGAGTGACGGGGGAATGAACGCGCCCTGAAGGGGCGCCAGAACACAGCCCGGGGTCAGCGTAGCGCAACCCCGGGAAGTAGCGCAACCCCGGGAAGTAGCGCAACCCCGGGAAG
>ERZ1026772.1137-NODE-1137-length-15437-cov-5.947406_pt1 | contig 15437 bp, 14 predicted proteins | sample MGYA00380124_ERZ1026772 | MGnify/ENA primary metagenome ERZ1026772 (study PRJEB33269, sample SAMEA4719760) | human gut metagenome | biome: human-associated habitat; feature: organic feature; material: feces | place: Cameroon | collected 2013-10 ...
TAAGAGACAGGCTACGAGAACACCTATCGCCTTGACACCAAAACCCATCGCCTTGACACCAAAACCCATCGCCTTGACACCAAAACCTATCGCCTTAGCACCAAAATCGATAAACGGCATGGCAGCCATCGTCGCCTGCCTTGCGCTATCGTGCGCTAGCGGCTGTAAAGACGCCCCCCAAAAGCCAAAGAAACAACCATCGGCACCTGCTTTTCATTTCGAAGAAATGTCGTCGCAAATCGAACGGCTCAACAACGCATCGCAATCGCCAATCGACGATGTGCCAACGCCACAACTGCGCCCTAGCGACGGCACTCTTGCCCAGCAACGATCCCCATTCCTTCCGCCCCAGCCTCCCCACGGGCAAAGTTCTCTCACGCCACCACAAACGATTCCGACGATCGACATCGCCTCGGCACTCGCCAATCTTCAGCCCCAAACGCTCGAACAAGTTGCGCGCCGCCCCCTGAGCCAATTCCCGACCGACGCCACGAAATACCGACTCCGCGTCAACGTGCAATTCCGAGGCTTGCCCAAAAGCATCTCCGACGCCTACGACGAACGCCTCTTTTCGCTCCTCAACGCTCGCGCCCCCCAACCGTGGACTTTGCTGCGATCTCGAAACATCGAAAAAAACGAAACTTTCGACGCCCGGCTCAACGTCTCATTCAAACGCGATCTCATCCGCCAAAAAGGTCACGGCAAACAATCGCCCATGCGCACCGTCATCAAATTCGAGTTGTCGTTTGCGTTTTCGGGCATGCCCCAAAACGACGTCTCGTGGCGCAATTGGCGCTATGAATGGGTCGAAGAAGCCGTCAACCTCTCCGAATCGGCGATTTCCGAGCGATTCTGGCACGATCTCGAAGAACGAGTCCCCGTCCTCACTTCGATGCGACGCGACGAAACGGCACAATGGATGCGAGCACAAGGCTTATCGCCCGCCATCCTTAGCGACGAAACACAAGGCATTGCATCGCCCGACCACACTTACTACCCCGACGGATGCCTCGTCTCTCACGCCACCACCGACGACGACAAACGCGAAACATGGATCCGCACCATCCAAACGCCCCATGCTCCACCGCAATCACTCGCCATCGCAAACGTCGAAGACCTCCGATGTACGCGCCAAGGCGTGCTCACCCTGGCCTACGACACCCCCATGCAAATGAGCCTCTATTACCAGTCGCCTACCGCCGATACCGCTTGGAAGACGACGATCCGCCTTGCCCTCCCCGCCGCCGCATCCACCACGCGCATCCACCTCGACGACGACTTGATTTGCACCATTCCGCGCCATGTCACGCCACAAACGCGCATGACAGAACTCTATTGCATCGACCGCCAAACAGGGCTCGCTCGATTCAAGACGACCCCCATCCCCGGCGCATTCAGCGGTTTCGCCTACGACGAAACCCAAATCGTCGTCGCCACCGACCAAGCCATCGCCGCCATCGCACGCAACGGAACCACCATCGACGTCAAAAAAATCGAATCGCGATCTCGCCTCCGCACACGCCTCTCGTGCCAATTCCCCAACCGACTCGTCTTCAACACCGCCCCCGGAGAATTCGTCGCCTACAACACCACCGAACACGTCATCGACTGGCAATACCGCGCCCTCGATTCCGAATTTCTCCACTGCGGTCAAGACAATACGCTACTCCTCTCCGAATCGGGCGGCTACCTCCTCGCCATCGACATCGACGCAAACGCCCCAAAATGGCGCTTCAAAACCGTCTCGCGTCCGCGCGACGTCATGACCTACCGCGGCATCGTCTACATTCTGCTCGACCGCGCCATCGTCGCACTCGACAACGCCACCGGCGCCCTACGCGCACAAATTCCACTCCCTTGGCGCGCCAACGCGTTCATCCAAATCGGCCACAAAACCTACATCGACACACACGACGTCGTCTTTCCTTGGTCACTCGGCCTTTGACGCCGCCTATTTCGCTGCGCTCAATACGGCGTCTCGTCGCCCTATCGGCAAAGCCGATACGGGCTCTAGGTCGCCCTATCGGCAAAGCCGATACGGGCTCTGGGCTACGCCTATTTCGCTACGCTCAATACGGCTCCGCGCGTGCGCTATTTCGCCCTTGGGGCTCAATACGCGCCCTGGGTCGCCCTATCGGCAAAGCCGATACGGGCTCTGGGCTACGCCTATTTCGCTACGCTCAATACGGCTCCGCGCGTGCGCTATTTCGCCCTTGGGGCTCAATACGCGCCCGCAATTGCCCAGAGACACAAACCCGTACAATTTTTTTTGAAAAAAAACCGTCACATTTTTTTTTCGACGACATAATTCCAATGCAAGGGCAACGATCGACGGCTGACTCGGTTGTCGCACGAGATCGTGTCCCCCACTCAGGAGAAGTCGTATGAAAGAAAAAGACTTACGCGAGAAGCACCTATTCTCTAAGAACGATGTCTTTTCTTCGGCTTGGAACGAACTCAGTGGCGACGAAAAGACTTGCGCACAACCTCCACTTCTGTTCACCGCCGACGATCTGACCGAAGCACCGACGGAGTTGGTTACCATCATCAACGGAGCTTTGTTGCATCGATATCGCGATGTATTCAAGCAATGCAAAGACAAATTCGGACTCAATATCGCGTTTTTTGGACTTGAGAACCAAACAGAACCAGAAGGTGATATGCCCGTGCGCGTCATGTTGTACGATGCTCTTGGCTATTATGCCCAGACTCAACAGCACGATCGCCCTAAAAAGCTCATTCCCATATTTACCCGAGTCCTTTATTTTGGCTACACTAAACGTTGGAATACGCCTCGTTCAATTGGCGATCAATGCACCATTTCGCCGAGTTTAGCGTCGCGATTTCAAAACTACAGAATCGAAGTCTTCGAACTGGCATGGCTCAGCGATGAACAAATCGAACGACTCACGGGCGATCTCAAAGTTCTGGCAGTTTTTCTCCGAAAAATGCGTCGACAAGAACTCGACGATTGGCCCGATCTCGAAATCAAATACGTCCCAGAAGTTCTCGACCTGCTCACAGCCATTACAGGGCATCGACAGTTCAAACAAAACAAACGCAAATACGCCAAACGTCAAGGGAGGATTACAATGTGCGAGCTCTTTCAAAAACATGACAATGATTTGATCAAAAAAGGCATGAAACAAGGAGAAGCAAAAGGCAAAGCCGAAGGCGAAAAACGTGGCTTGGCAAAAGGCATGGCTCAAAAAGCTCTCGACATCGCTAAAAATCTCATTGCCATGCACATGCCAGAAGAAGACGTCGCAAAGGCTACGGGGCTATCGCTCAAACAAGTACAAGCTCTCGCCGTCGGGGCATAGGCGCTAACTGCAATAGGGAGGATTACAATGTGCGAGCTCTTTCAAAAACACGACAATGATTTGATCAAAAAAGGCATGAAACAAGGAGAAGCAAAAGGCAAAGCTGAAGGCATGAAACAAGGAGAAGCAAAAGGCAAAGCCGAAGGCGAAAAATGTGGCTTGGCAAAAGGCATGGCTCAAAAAGCTCTCGACATCGCTAAAAATCTCATTGCCATGCACATGCCAGAAGAAGACGTCGCAAAGGCTACGGGGCTATCGCTCAAACAAGTACAAGCTCTCGCTATCGGGGCATAGGCGCTAATTGCTATTGCGTTCGAGGTAATTGGCGGCAAACATGAGCACGAGGCTAATCATGGCGCCATTGAGATCGCCCGTGGCGATGACGCTTTCGCCTTCGTCGGTCAGAGACAGGGCATTGAGCAAGACGCTTGTACCAGGCACGCCAAAGCTACTCGCAGCCGAAACGATCTCGGGCCAAAGCGAGACGAAGTTTTTGGCGTTTTCGGGCGATGAAAATATGGCTTCGAGATTGAGATGGGGTTGTGCCGCCGTCGAAAGCGATGCCGTCACAGCTTTAGGTGGCACAAAATCGGGGAATCCACGCCCTAGGCGTATGCCCTCGATTCCTTGGAGCATGAAAAAGAGCGTCGGTGCACTGACCGAATCGGATTCGGCAATGCCGCCCAAAGCTTGCAGAAAAGTCTGTGCACCATCGGGCGATTTTTCTAAATCTTCGTCGCGCGTCTTGACGATATCGAGCACAGGGGAGCCTTGTAGCGAAGGCAAAACTTCGGGGCGCAAAAAGAGCACCATGTGGGGATCGGCTAAGTAGAGCACGCGTTTGTATAGCCCCGAGGAACGCGAATAACGCCCGTCGTCGATATCGGGCGTGGCAAGCGGACGTTCGCGGAACGTCGACCAAATGATGCGCGTTGGAAACGACTGCGTTATCGTCTTCTTGAGCGATTCTTCGGGGATATCGTGAGCGACGGCGAGAAAAGTCTCGGCATAGAGCTTTGGATTAGCCGTCGCGATGAGCATGGCTCGGACTTCGTTGACGGGATCGATTTCGGATGATCCTAGCGCAAATCGATAATCGGGGAATGCCCGATAGAGCCGTCGCACACTATCTTCGAAGCGCGAACCTGCGACGCGATCGTTGCGAATTAAGACGATGAGTTTGGCATTGCCCGGTGCCAATCCCTTGAGCTTTGGCATGCTCGCCAAATCCCTACGCGTCGCTTCGAGTTTTTTCTTATCGCGCGTCAAATCGTATTCGGGGCGTTCGTCGACTTCTTCTTCTTTTTCGGGTTCGTCGACTTCGATCGAATCGGTATCGAACGACGGTTCATCGGCAATCGGCGTCAAATCTTCGTCGAAAGGATCGTCGTTGGCATCGACGGCGGGGGCCTCGGGCAAGCCTTCGCCGTCTTCGTCCCAATCTTGCATCATGCCAAAGCCCGTCAGGGGTTCGGTCGACCAAGCGATATCGACGTCGAACGATGCTCGCATTGCATCGATATAGAGACCAACCGCATAAAATGCGAAGCAATGGACGACGAGGGCGACGACGAGGGCGACGCACTTCACGACGATGCGCTCTCGCCGAGAAACCGCGGGCGTCTTTACGTAATACCCAATCGCCGGTCTTTCATCCATAAAACGAACAATGCGGTTAAATGATACGATGGTGCAGTAGGTTTCGGCGTGCACACGGCGCGCAAAACACATGCACAAAAAAAGCGCCCGTTGGGCGCTCGAAATCACGCAACGACACGGCACCCAAAGCGAGCACCGTGCGTAGAGATGAGTGGCGCCTTATGGATTGACGATGAATTCGGCGCGACGATTGCGTTGATGTTCGGATTCGCTCGAGGCGCCCGGAACGACGGGATCCATGGCACCGCGCGATTTCGACGTTACTTTTTTGACGCCAAGGCGAGAAATGACGCTCTTGACGGCATCGGCACGGCGTTTGCCGAGTGCCATATTGTATTCTTCGGTACCGCGTTCGTCGCAGTGACCGACGACCTGCAACGCGCTGACGTCGCTACGCGACTTGAGGCATTGGGCGTTTTCTTCGATCGTCGATTTGGCATCGGAACGGATCGTCGCTTCGTCGAAGTCGAAGTACGCAACGCGCGGTTGGCAAACGGGCGCATCGACGCATTTTTTGTTTTTGCAGATTTGGCCTGCGGGGCAGTCTTCGTCGACGAGGCACTCGGGCTTGGGCACGCAACGGTTGTTTTCGCATAAGTAATTTTCGGGGCAATCTTCGGCAACGGTTTCGGGATAGCATTCGGGGCCGCAACGACGATCGCGGCATTTCTGACCGGCCGGGCAATTGATGCCGACTTCGGGATTGCAGTAGCCATTGATGCGTTGGCACGAGCCGCTATTGCAGATATAGCTTTCGTCGCGCTTGCTCGAGCAGTGCTCGTCATTGCGGCATTCTGCGCATTTGGCATTGAGGCAGTATTCATTCGCAGATTTTCCGCTCTTTTCTGCCGTACAATCGTTGTCGTCGTAACATTCCGGATACGAAGGCGAACAACCGTATGCCAAACAAACCATGAAGCCAGCCATTACGGTGGCGAATATACTCCGACTTTTAAACATCGACTCCTCCTTGCAGGAAACTATCGTGACAAAATCTCAAATCGCATTTACGAGGGCAAATTCACTGTTTCAGATTTGATGACCATCGCAATTCGGCATAGCCTACCCAAGTGACATTTTTTTGTCAAACACTCAATGTGCGATCGGGTAAATCACCAAATCGGCCGACTCGGTCGGTCATGACCAACAGCGACGAGCACAATTCTATTCCCAACGCAACACCTCTTGTCACGTAAAAACAACTTTATTATGTAGGTCATTCGTGCGATAATCTGCGTTGGTAGGCAGATCATGTGCATTTGCACATGTCGATGATTTTTTTTGGATAACCTCATGTCGAATACAACGCCCTCTGGAACCGACGCCCCCGTTGTGCAGTCCGTTCCATCTGCATCTCACCCGATGATTCCACCACCGGGGCTCATGTCTCAATCGCTGATGATTTCGGATCCATCGATTCGCGCAGCAGTTCGTCGCAACTCAAAATTGACGCAAATTGCCCTCGTCATCTTGGCTGTCGTCTCAATCGGTTGCTTTGCATTCGCCGTTGTCTTTGCCTCCAACCAGATCAATGACAATCGCAATGCGGTTCAAAGTGCCGAACAAGCTGCACGAGCGAAGCAAATCGTCGTCGCACAAGCCATGCGCAGCGCGGTTATCGAAGACGAAGAACCCGTCGTCGAAGAAAAGCGCGTCTATTTTAACATATCGTCGTCGCCATCCGGAGCCGATGTCTACGTCGATGGGCTTTTCGTCGGGCAAACGGGCGACTCGCTCGAAAAACGATTCAAGCAAAGCAATGCGACATCGCAAGTCATCGTCGCGCTCGACGGTTATTACGTCGAGAAGCTATCGTTTTCACATGCCAAAGACTTCTCCGAGCTCGTCACGCTCAACGAGATTCCCGTCGTTCAAGCCGTCGTCAAAGAAAAAGCCGACAAAGGCGAGGTGACGACGAACAAAGCTATCGTCGTAGGCGTGCCGTCGGCAAAACCGACGAAAGCCAAAAAAGCCGCCGTTGTGCCAGCCGACGACATCATTTTGCCCGACTAATCGTTTCACGAGTCTTGAATTACTCGCACATGTTTGACGTTTGACATGTGCGCACTTTACCCTTTGCGAATGCGAGGTTTTTATGTCCGACACGAACGATAATGCTTTTGAAATCGACTTCAGCGTATGTTGCCCCGATGCATCGGCGCCCGGCGAGCCTTATCATGCGATTATGAAAGTAGATGCCGATGGCAAAACCGATGGCACGCTTTGGGGGCAGGGTACGAAATTGATGCTCTTCGACGATCACATTGCGGCGCAAAAGATCCTCGAAGTCCTTGGAAATCAAGGATTTGCATTGCGCGGTGTGACAAAAGCGCATCTCGAAGAGCTCAAAAAACTCGAGGCCTCGGGACGCGCCGAACTCTTCGTCATCATTGGATTTACGGCGCGTGGCGATATCGAAGCGATGCCTTTGGCCGAGCATTTGGCTCGCGTTTCGAAAGCCGGAAACCCGCCTCCCGTTCCTAAAAAGCACTAAATTGTTCGACACGACGCCTCGATTGAGGCGTTTTTTTTGACGTGTATTTGCCATGATCATCGCTTTTTCGGGCGTCGATTGCGCAGGAAAATCGACGCAAATCCGATGCCTTGAAGAATATTTTGTTTCGCAAGGTAAAACTTGCAAAATATTGTGGTACCGCCCTGGGTATTCGAAAGAATTGCAACAATGCAAGGCTTGGATACGCGGGGGGTATCGGATCTGCAAACGCGGAATCGGCGTAGCAAAACGGCTTCTGAACAAGGCATTGCCCAATCGCGCGTGCGATGTAGCGGCAGATTTGCAGGGCAGTATTGATGAGGCGCAAGCGAGCCGTGTGGTCGAGGCGCAAGCGAGCCGTGTTTCTGATGTGCAAGATGCGGCAGGAACGCTCAAGCTTCCGCCGCCATTGTGGCTCGTGACGGCGTTTATCGACACGGTATTGCAGTGGGGCGTCGTTTTGCGAGCGCAAGCGAGCCGCTATGATGTCGTGATTTGCGACCGATATTTCGAAGATGCGAAGCTCGATATTGCGTTCAAATATCCGCAGTATGTGTTTGCGGAGTCGTTATTTGAACCGATACGGCGGGCGATACCGCGCCCCGATGTCGCCCTATTGCTCATGTTGCCGTTCGAGACGATGTGCGAGCGTTCGGAAGCCAAAAACGAACCATTCCCCGATTCGCCCAAAGTTCGGGCGTTGCGCTACCGCGCCTATGAGTTTTTGGCCGACGATGGCGTGTATCGGGTCATCGATAGCACGGGTTCGATCGAAGAGACGCATCGTCGCATTATCGCCGCCATCGAAGAAGCAACGGCGAAATAGCCGTTGGCATTTTGACATTAGCTCCGCGCCAGGGCCGTCGAGCGAGCCCTAGAGTGGCTGGGCGTATGCGCGCAACGTAGTGAGCACATAGCCCAGCTGGTGCGCCGTATGCCGCAGGCATAGGCGCGCCCAGTGTGCCGTATGCCGCAGGCATAGGCGCACCAGGTGCGCGTATTGGCTATGCCAATAGCGCACCCCAAAATAAAAAAGAGACGCTCAAAACGCACAAAAAAAGCGTTAAAAACAGGCAAAAAGAGACGCTCAAAACGCACAAAAAAAGAGACTCTCAAAACGCATAAAAAGCGCGTTAAAAACTGGCAAAGTGGCGCGGATGGCGGGTTAGCGCACGGCGAGTCGGAATCGTTGCCAGATGTCGTCGGATTCTGTGTTGTAGAAGATGAAGATGGGTTTGCCTTTGATTTCGCGGCGGTGGACGATGGCGCCGTAGCTGTTGCGGATGCGGTCGTTGAATGTGTCGCGGTTGTCTTCGAGGACGTAGTAGAATTCGCCGTCGAGGGTGAGTGCGTTTGTCTGCGAGAAGAGGCTTTTTGAGGGGAGCCTGACGGGGTACCATTTGCTGGGCTCGTCGTCGGTGCGAGCGTGCCAGGGGGTGGCGAATGGGATTTCGTAGGCGATGGACGGGGTGGCGTTGGGGTCGTGTGGCATGACGACGGCTTGCGGCAGTGGCGTGTCGTTGACGTAGGGATGGACGCCGATGAGTTGGACGGTGTCGCCGGGGCGTGCGATGATGCGCCCGAAGAAGGCGCGGTGGCGCGTCATGCCTTTGTCGCTGATGGTGTCTTCGACGAGGACGACGTCGCCGTAGTGGGGTTCGGCGTGAGCAAAAGCGAGTTTGTTGACGAAGAGGGCGTCGCCGCGTTCGATGGTGGGGTTCATGGTGTCGTTGCTCATCCAGGTGCGTTGGACGACTTGTGTCGAGCTGAAATAGAATGCGAAGATGAGCGGGACCCAGAACGTGGCGATGGCGATGGCAAAGCCGCCTAGTGCACTGGCGTGGCGGATTTGGTCGTGGGAGGCCGAAAAGACTTTGGCGGCGTTTGTGCCCCAAACGCCGATGAGAACGGCGATCCAGAGCACGACAAAGCCCAAGGGGAACATGGTCAAGACCATGGCGACGACGAGGACGACGACGAGGAGAATGGCGAGTGCGATGTTTTCGACGATGCCGACGATTGGGTGATGGACGATCGATGCGCCGTTGCCGGGGGAGAAGAAAGACGCAATGAGGGCGACTTGTTTGACATCGGCGACGTTGCGCGTGTCGTATTCGACGGTTGGCGCGGCATAGAAATCGGCATCGCTCCAATCGTCGGGTGGAGTGTGGTCGCTAGGAGCGATGCCGTTGCCTGATTTTGCACCTTCATCTGCCATTTGGTGACTGTTCCTGTTCGCTTTTAGAAACGATTGCCGTCCGCGGTGAGCGCCTCAAAACTCATTGTTTTTGAGCGATTTCTTTTGAGATATTTCAGAGATTGCGAATTATGTTCGAGATGATGACTAGATCGCGAACTTTGTTCGAGATGATGACTAGATCGCGAATTATGTTCGAGATGATGACTAGATCGCGAATTATGTTCGAGATGATGACTAGATCGCGAATTATGTTCGAGATAATCACGAGATCGAAAACTCTGTTCGAGATATTCTCGAGAAAACTGCGCGATATCGCTGCGCTATAAGAAATCGTGTTTTCGCATTTTTTCGCCGTCGTTTGGCATGAGCATTGGGACCGTTTCGGCGTCGAGGGCGGGATCGCAGCGCGTCATTTCGGCGCCCGCCGATTTGCCCAATTTCTGCTCGAACCCCGTCTTTGTCCAGCGGTAAGTATTTTGGACGAAGTTCGACGAATCGTTTTCGTCGGTTTGGGATTCGAGATACGACGCCTTGAGTTTGAGAACGCCATCGACGAGGGCAAAGATATAGGTGCGCAGAGCGACGATGGCGCCATTGGTGCAGTGTTCGGAACGGCGAACGATGATTTCGCTTTTCTTATCGCCCGAGATGTCTTTGAATTCGACCGCCCCCGTGCCTTCGTAATTCTGAGGCAAATCGATGACCGACCACGAAAGCCCGTCGCCGTGCATGCCGATTCCGGCGACGACGAGTTTCGTCGATCCGAGGGCGACGATTTCGGGCGTCGAAGTACCGGCGACGTCGGCGGTGTATTTTGTCCAGGTTTGGCCATCTTGCAAATCGGGCTGAGAGGCGACTTTCGACCAGATTTCGTCGGCCAAATTGAGTGAAATCTTGCCCATTTGATCGGTTTTAATCGCCGACGACTTTTTGGGATTGATGGGGCATGTAGCGATGGCGGCTTCGTCTTCGTTGGGGTCGTCTTGATCCCAATCGCGCACGAGGACGCAATAGCGCATGACGCCATCCATGACGGGCGACGTTTTGCCGAGTGCGGCGAAATCGACGCCGACTTCGAAATCGTAGCCATCGGTTCCGATAAATGCCTTTGCCGCGACTCCGCCTTGCTTGCCCGACATAAACTTGACCGTCGGTTCGCCACCGTCGACCATCGGCCCGATATCGAGCAATATGCCGCGTTTGGCACCGAGCGATTTCCCCGTCGGCGATTCTGGTGCGATCCATAATTCGACGCGATCGGATTTCCATTGTTTTTTCTTCGAAACAACGGCGTTATCCTTGACTTGAATGAGGAAATACATGCGATCTTCGCTATATTGTGCCATGACTTTGGCGCTCAAATCTTGGGGTCCGGTCCAGTCGTATTCGTATTCGCCCGCGATGAGCGTTTGGAACGACAACGGGCTCAACGTCGACCAGTCGTCGATGTTTCCGTCGATGCGCGTTTGCGCGTTCGTCGTATACGTCGCGCCCAAGTCTAGAATGGCTTGGTCGGCAGGCTTCCCCTTTCGCGGTTTTTCTTTGGGCGCAGCGATTGCAACCGATGCGATGAGGTTGATACTCATCGCCAATACGAACCAACGCAGTGACATCGACATCGTCGTTCCTCTCTTTTTGCTCTCATTGACTTTGCTTCTCATCGCACGCCACAGCCATTGCGACGGCACGGGCACGGGCGCGCACGCGCTTGTTTTCGTTTATTTTGCAAAAATCTTCAACGATAAATGGGCAAATGGTTGGGACATGGAACGGCTGTGATTGCGCGAGGTCATGAAACGGTATATTGCTCATCGTGGATAAGTGAGCATTCGGCTCGCATTTTGTATAAACCCCGTCGAGACGGCCCAATATGGGCTCGATGACGAAAACGCATTGACGGCGACGAAGTGAATACGAATTGGATAAAAATCGATAGTGAACGATGCAAGGCTTGCGGCCTTTGCATCGAGGCATGCAAACACGGTTGTCTCGGTTGGGGATCGCAAATCAATCGTGCGGGCTATTTGCCCGCACAAATCGTCGCCCCCGCCTCGTGCATCGGCTGCAAATTGTGCCTCTATACGTGCCCAGAACCGCTATGTATCACTTCTATAGAGCCAAATGCCCAAAACGATTCTTTGCCACAAAATGGCGACAGAAATGACCAAAATGGCGATTCGACACGAAAATCGATAGATCTCGGTCAAAACGATTCTTTACTCAAAAACGACGATTCGACACATAAATCGATAGATCTCGGTCAAAACGATTCTTTGCTCAAAAATGGCGATTCAACTCAAAAATCGGCAAAACCAAGTCAAAATGGCGACAAAAATAGCCCAAATGGCGTCCCTCGGACGCTGCGCGCCTTTATGAAGGGCAACGATGCGATCGTCGCCGGAGCGCTAGCGGCAGGATGCCGCGCGTTTTTTGGGTATCCGATAACGCCGGCAAGCGAAATTGCGCACGATGCGATGCAATTATTCGAGAGTGCCGGGGCTTTGGCGATCCAAGCCGAAAGCGAAATTGCCGCCATTCACATGCTCTATGGCGCCGGTGCAACGGGCACGATGGCGATGACGGCGACGTCGGGGCCCGGGCTTAGCCTCATGCAAGATGGGCTTTCGTATATGGCTGCCGCACAAATCCCCGGCGTCGTCGTCGATATCATGCGAGCCGGCCCAGGGTTGGGCAATATCGGGCCCGAACAAAGCGACTATGCCATGATCGTGCGCGGCGGCGGCCATGGCGAATATCACATCCCCGTATTGGCTCCAGCAAGTGCTCGAGAAATGTTCGATATGACGCGCGAAGCGTTCCGAATCGCCTTCGAATATCGAACCCCCGTTTGCATCTTAGCCGACGCATTTATCGGGCAAATGATGGAATCGCTCGACATTCCAGAAACGCTCCCAGCCGCCAGCGATATCGCTTCGGCACAATTCCCCTTCGAAGACCGAGTCGACGCCACCCCGCAAACGTCGGGCCATATCATCTCTACACTCGATTTAGTCCCCGAATCACTCGCCAAGAAAAACGACGCTCGCTTCGCCCATTACGACGCGATGAAATCGATCGCTCGCTTTGAATACACCGAATTTAGCCCCAATTGCCCCTGCGACGAGGCTCAAAACGCGATCCATGCCGACATCGACACGCTCATCGTCGCCTTTGGAATATGTGCGCGAATTGCGCGCGAAGCAGCACAGCAAGCGGCAAACGCCGCCCAAAAACGATTTGCCCTCTTGCGCCCACAAACGCTTTGGCCCATCGATGGCGACAAGGCGCGCCCCTATATCGAACGCGCTCGCAAAATATGCGTCGTCGAATGCAATCGTGGTATGATGCGCGCCGATTTGGCGCGATTTATCGACGAAACTCGCATGTATGGAATATGTCGCGATGGCGGCGTCGTGCCGACGGTCGAAGAAATCGTCGCTCAACTCGTCTCGTAGCCAATCCCGCCCAATACGGCCCGCCGCTATCGCCTGTCTGGTGGCGTTGCCGTTCCGAGCCGACAGGCCAACTTCGGAGCATTATCATGACACAAGAAACGCCCAACCATCTACAAAACCCAAACGACGACGCAAACGACAAAATCGTTTCTAAAGACGAAAAAACCGACCCGAAAATCGAAAAAGCCGAAGCAAAAACCGAAAAAGCAAGCTCGGAAAAAGAAAAAGCCGAAGCAAAAACCGAAAAAGCCAGCTCGGAAAAAGAAAAAATCGATGTGAAAATAGACGAGAAAATCCAAGCCGACATCGACGCCGAGATTCCCGATCACGTGGGAGAAATCGCCACAGCCAAATGCGAATCGATATCGAGCAATCGCGTCATCGGTCGATTTGGGCGCGATCAACTCGTCTCGGTCGCCAAAGGCGAATTTGCCCAATTGCCCGAGATTGGCGAATCATTCGACGCCTATATCGAAGGGCTCATGAAAAACGGGATGTGGTGCGGTTCGGTCGACAAAATCGCGCCCTATCGCTTGTGGCAACGCCTCGAGAATGGGATGCGCGAAGAAACCGAATTTTCGGTCGTCGTCGTGGCCGCCGAGCCCAACGGAATCGTCTGCGATTTGCATTCGATCGCCGCATTTATGCCGACGCGCGAAATCGGCATCACGGAGTCGACAGCCCAAGAGCTCATCGGAAAGACGCTCAGCGCGCGCATCATCAAGATGTCGCCGCAACAGGGCAATATCATCATCAGCCACAAAGCCGCCATTGCGCAGTCGCTACGCGAGGCGCGCGAAACCGTCCTCACGAATCTCAAACCGGGTCAAGAATACGAAGGAATCGTGCGCCAAATCGTCGATTTCGGGGCATTTGTCGACATCGGCGCCGGCGTCGAAGGTCTCGTACACCGTTCGAACTTGAGCTGGGAAAACGACGATCCCGCCAAATGCGTCAGCCTCGGCGATCGAATCAAAGTCGTCGTGCTCTCGACCGACAAAGGCCGCATTGCACTCGGTCACAAACAGCTCGTCAAAGATTGCTGGGCGACGGCCGCCGAAACGCTCCACGTCGGCGATATCGTCGAGGGCAAAGTTACGACGTTTACGACATTTGGCGCCTTCGTCCGCCTCGACAACGGCATCGAAGGGCTCGTCCACAACACCGAATTGTCGTGGGATGACGCCATCCGCCAAGCCAAACAAGTCGTCAAACTCGGCCAAGTCGTGCGCGTGAGCATCGTCGAAATCGACCCCGAAAAGCGCCGCCTCCGCCTCAGTCTGCGCCGCGTCGAGGGCGATCCGTGGCAAAAAGCCGTCGAAGCCTACCCCGTGGGCACCAAAGTCACGCTCCCCGTCGCCGGCATCGCCGATTTCGGCATATTCCTCGACATGGGCAACCACATCCGCGGCCTCGTCCACAAATCCGACATCTCTTGGAACGACGCCCCCATCGACCTCGCCCAACGCTTCCCCATCGGCACCCCCACCGACGCCATCGTGCTCGCCATCGACGCCCAACGCCACCGCGCAAGCCTCGGCATCAAGCAACTCGAGGGCGATCCTTGGGCAGAATTCATGGCGCGCGCCCCACTCGGCAAACAATTCAAAGCGACCATCCGCCGCATCGCCAAATTCGGCGCCTTCGCCAACATCGCCGACACGCCACTCGACGGCCTCATCCACGTCTCAGAACTCGCCGAACACCGCGTCGAACGCATCGATTCGGTCGTCAAACTCGGCGACGAAGTCACCGTCACCGTCGTCCAAATCGACCCCAAAAAGCACCGCATCGGCCTGTCGCTCATCGCCGAACCGTTCACGCCCACCGACGCCACGCCCGAGCCGACCAACGACACCCCAACCGTCACCGCCCCAACGATGGCCGACATCTTCCCCGACGTGCTCAAGCCCCCCAGAAACGTGTAAATCGCAGCGCACCGCATCGAGCGTTTTGTTTGCGCATCGACCGCATTTATTTGAGTATTTTTTTCTTCTTCGTTTGGGTCGCCCTATCGGCAAAGCCGATACGGGCTTTTGTCGCCCTATTTCGCCCGTTGGGCTCAATACGGGCTCTGGCTACGCCTATTTCGCTATCGCTCAATACGGCTCCGCTCGTGCGCTATTTCGCCCGTTGGGCTCAATACGCGCCCGTTGGACCTCACCCCCGGCCTATCGGGGGGTGAGGTCAGAAGGAAGTTCATTTTTTTTCTACTTTAGAAAAAAAAATATTGACACTCACACAAACTACACGTATAAGCCGCCCTCGCCGACGGGATGAAACAAGCCCACGGCACGATGAAAACC
>ERZ1026772.1138-NODE-1138-length-15424-cov-3.815082_pt1 | contig 15424 bp, 10 predicted proteins | sample MGYA00380124_ERZ1026772 | MGnify/ENA primary metagenome ERZ1026772 (study PRJEB33269, sample SAMEA4719760) | human gut metagenome | biome: human-associated habitat; feature: organic feature; material: feces | place: Cameroon | collected 2013-10 ...
CGAGCCCTTCTGCCTTGGCTATCTTGGCGATGGCTTCAAAGCAGTGCGCGACCCACACGCTGTTCTCCGCGGTTATCTCGTCGGCGCAGGCAATGTGAGCCTTGGGAACGACGAGGATATGCACCGGAGCCTGAGGATTGATGTCACGGAAAGCATAGACATACTCATCCTCATAGACCTTTGTACTGGGGATATCCCCGGCAATTATCTTGCAGAACAGGCAATCGTCCATTTTAATATCTCCTTTTTAGAATTAAAATCAGTCCTTGACGTTGGCGTTGACGAAATCGTCGACAGCCGCCATAGCGTCGTCAAGCTTGAGGATTTCCTTGCAGCCGCCCATTGCGGAATCTGGCTTGCCGCCGCCGGAACCGCCGCAGATCTTGGTGATGTTCTTTATGAGGTCACCGGCCTTAATGCCGCGGGCAACGGCGTTCTTGCCGCAGACGGCGAGCATGGTAGCCTTGTCCTCGGCGGTCGCCGCGAGGACTGCGACGATGTTCGGGAAACGATCCTTGAGCTGGTCGCCCATCTTGCGGATATCGGCAGCGTTGACCGGGCCGTTCGTGATGGTGATGACCTTGAGGCCCTTGATGTCCTTTGCGCCGTAGAGCATGCGCTCTGCCTCACCGGACATAAGCTGATCCTTCATCTTATCGAGCTTCTGCTTCAGGTCATGGATCTCAACAAGGTTGTTCTCGACCTTGGCCATTATCTCGACAGGTCTGGTCTTGAGCTTATCCGCGACGCGGCTGAGCATGCCGGACATTGCGGCATAGTGCTCGATGACCTCCTTGCCGGTGATAGCCTCAATACGGCGCACACCGGAGGCGACGGAACCTTCGGAGATAATGGCAAACATGCCGACCTTGGCGGTATTGTCAAGATGCGTGCCGCCGCAGAACTCCAAGGAATAATCGCCCATCTTCACGACTCTGACGGTGCCGCCGTACTTTTCGCCGAAGAGCGCGGTTGCACCAAGCTTCTTTGCCTCGTCATAGGGCATGACCTTGGTCTCAATATCAGCGCCGTCAAGGATCATATCAGCCATGAGAGCCGTGACCTTGCCGATCTCCTCCGCGGTGAGGGCGGAGAAATGCGTGAAGTCAAAGCGCAGGCGGTCAGGCTCGACAAGGGAGCCCGCCTGATGGACATGGTCACCGAGCACCTTGACCAGAGCCGCCTGAAGCAGATGGGTCGCGCTGTGGGCGCGGCGGATGGCGCAGCGGCGCTCCTCGCAATAGCTCGCGGTGACATGGTCACCGACTGCAAAATGACCCGATTTGACCACGCCGTAGTGCATGAACTTGCCGCCCTTGTTTTTCTGGACGTTGTTGACCTCAAACACGCAGTCGCCGCAGATGATCTTGCCGTGGTCGGCGACCTGGCCGCCCATCTCGGCATACATGACGGTCTTATCGAGAACGATTATCGCTTCGGCCCCGGAGGCGACCTCCTGCTGCATTTCATCCTCGGAGACGATGGCGAGTATCTCTGCATCGGTTTCCTTCTGGTCATAGCCGACAAACTGGGTCTCCGGCATTTCCTGACCGAAGTTTATGCCCGTCCAGCCAAGATCGCCGAGAGCTTCTCTCGCCTTTCTCGCTCTGACGCGCTGCTCCTCCATAAGAGTCTTGAAAGCGTCCTCATCGACGGTCATACCCTCATCGGAGCACATTTCTATCGTCAGGTCAAGCGGGAAGCCGTAGGTATCATAGAGCTTGAATGCATCAGCACCGGAGAAAACGGTCTCGCCCTTTGCCTTATGCTCAGCGAGAAGATCAGAGAAGATAGCCATACCGGCGTCGATAGTGCGGGCAAAGTTCTCCTCCTCGGTCTTGATGACGCGGGTGATGTACGCCTGCTTCTCGCGAAGCTCCGGGTACTGGCACTCGTTCTCATGGATGACGGTATCGATGACCTTATAAAGGAGCGGCTCATTGACGCCAAGGAGCTTGCCGTGGCGCGCGGCGCGGCGGAGCAGACGGCGCAGAACATAGCCGCGGCCCTCGTTGGAGGGCAGGACGCCGTCGCAGATCATGAAAGTGGCGCTTCTGATATGGTCGGTGATGACACGCAGGGAGACGTCCATCTTATGGCTCTTGCCGTAGTAAGCACCGGTCAGCTCGCTGACCTTATGAGTGATGTTCATAACGGTATCGACATCAAAGAGGGAGTCAACTCCCTGGCAGACGACTGCCAGACGCTCAAGACCCATGCCGGTATCGATATTCTTCTGCTTAAGCTCGGTATAGTGACCTTCGCCATCGTTATCGAACTGGGAGAAGACGTTGTTCCAGACCTCCATATAACGGTCGCAGTCACAGCCGACGGTGCAGCCGGGCTTGCCGCAGCCGTACTCCGGGCCGCGGTCATAGTATATCTCAGAGCAGGGGCCGCAGGGACCTGCGCCGTGCTCCCAGAAGTTATCCTCCTTGCCGAAGCGGAAGATACGCTCGGCGGGGATGCCGATCTCCTTGTTCCAAATCTCAAAGGCCTCATCGTCATCGACATAGATGGAGGGATAGAGACGGTCGGGATCGATACCGACCCAGTCGGGTGAAGTCAGGAACTCCCAGCTCCATGCGATGGCTTCATGCTTGAAGTAATCGCCGAAGGAGAAGTTGCCGAGCATCTCAAAATAGGTGCCGTGGCGGGCGGTCTTGCCGATATTCTCGATATCGCCGGTGCGGATGCACTTCTGGCAGGTGCAGACGCGGCGGCGCGGCGGCTCCTGCTCGCCCTTGAAATAGGGCTTCATGGGCGCCATGCCGGAGTTGATGAGCAGAAGGCTCGCGTCATTCTGCGGGATGAGAGAGAAGCTGGGCAGACGAAGATGACCTTTAGACTCAAAGAAGCTCAGGAACATTTCACGCAGTTGGTTAAGACCGAATTTTTCCATTTCATTTATCCTCCATATTATTGTTTCTCATTCTCTCGGAGAAGCTTTCTTCCTCCTCATCGGCGGAGAAAAGCTCTATCTTTTTACAGTTCGGGCAGCGGAGTATCCTCACGCTGAGGGAACCGGAAAGCATATTTGACAGGTGACCGGTAAAGAAGCCGTACTGGCCGAGCTGGATATCCTCACAGCCCAAGTCCTCCATACCGGCGCCGCAGCGCAGACAGTTCATATAAAAACCATCAACCCCTCACATAAAAAATATACCTCCGCCCCTGTACAGGGGCGAAGGTCTGATCGCGGTACCACCCTGATTGCCGGAAAGCTCCGGCATCTCGTGCGCCCTTAACGCGGGCATACGTCCCGGTCATCCCGGGAAGGCTCGGAAGCGGCTGTCAACTCCGGACATAGAGCCTCGCAGCGAACGGCTCCTCTCTGCAATGTCCTCGGCTGACTCTCTTCGTCACAGCCAGATCACACATATAACTTTTGTGATTTTACCATATGCGCCGGATTTGTCAAGTGTTCAACGGCATTTTCTGACTATCGACAGGCGCGGAGCGTACTTTGGCAGGCGCATATGTATCTCCATCATGGCGTGGCGCGTGTCGTTTATCTCCTCACCGTCAGCGTTATACATGTGCTCGGGGGTAAATTTCACGGGCGCACCATCCGGCGTGAGCAGCTCAAGCTCATCGCCGAGGGAGAATTTATTGCGCTGGTAAAGCACCGCTTCCCCGTTATCATCACAGCTTTCGACCACGGCGGCGACGTCCGCGCCGGTGGTGTAGCTCGCCTCGGCGTAGTGCTGGCCGGGGTAGCCGTAATAAAAGCCGGTGGTATACGGGCGGTGGCTCACCTTCTCCGTCTCTTCTATCCATAGCGGATCGAGCGGCCGGCCGGCCAAGGCATCATCTATCGCGTGGCGGTAGGCATTCGTGACGACGGCGGCATAGTAGGCGGACTTCATGCGCCCCTCTATCTTGAAGCTCGTGACACCGGCGTCGATAAGCTCGGGCAGGTGCTCGATCATGTTCATGTCGCGGGAGTTCAGGATATACGTTCCGCCGTCCTCGGTGATCTCGAAATACTCACCGGGGCGCTTTTCCTCGACGAGGTGATACTTCCAGCGGCAGGGCTGGGCGCACTGGCCGCGGTTTGCGTCCCTGCCTGTCAAATAATTCGACAGCAGGCAGCGCCCGGAGAAGGACACGCACATCGCCCCGTGGACGAAGGCTTCAAGCCGAAGCTCCTTGGGAGTATTGGCGCGTATCTTGCGGATATCCTCAAGCGGAGTCTCGCGCGCGAGCACGACGGTGTCCGCCCCAAGGTCATAGAGCGCGTTTGCCGCGGCGCTGTTTATAACACCGAACTGTGTGCTGACATGCAGCTTCACGCGCGGGGCGTATTTCTTAGCCATGGCGATGACGCCCATGTCGGCGACGATGACCGCGTCGACGCCTGAAGCATCGAGCATCTCTAAATACTCCGGTAGGCGCACGAGCTCGTCCTCCCTAGGGAGGGTGTTGCAGGTGACGTACACACGACGTCCCATTGAGTGCGCAAGCGCGACGGCCTTTTTAAGCTGGTCACTGTTAAAATTCCCGGCGGAGGCTCTCATGCCGAACTCGGTACCCGCGAGGTACACGGCGTCCGCGCCGTAGCAGAGAGCCATTTCAAGCCGCTCCATATCCCCCGCCGGGGAGAGGAGTTCAAGTTTATCATTCATAATCCTGCGTTGCGACAAAGCTGTTGAAGTCGCCTTCATTAGTGAAGAACTGATGCGTTCCGGTGGCGGTGTCGAGAGCATAGTAGAAGTAATCCGTCGCATCCGGCCAGAGCGCGGCATTGATGGAGGCAATGCCGGGGTTACTGATAGGCGTTGGCGGCAGGCCGAGCTTTATACGGGTGTTATAGGGATCGTCCTTGGCGAGCATTTCCGCCGTCGGTGCGCCTTCATGCTCGGGGTACGGATAGAGCACAGCGGCGTCTATGCCGAGAGGAGTATCGTAGTTAAGGCGGTTATATATGACAGAGGCTATAACAGGGCGCTCGGAATCGTTCGCGGCCTCCTTCTCGATAAGCGAAGCGACATTGATGACCTCGCTGAGACTCATGCCGAGCTCGTCGAGCCGTGCCTGCATATCCTCGGTTATCTTGCGGTTGAAGTTATCAAGCATCTTGTTGATGGCGCTCGACGCCTGCATGCCGACATAAAACTCATAGGTGTCCGGGAACAGATATCCCTCGAGCCTGTACGCGCCGAGGCTTTCGGTACCCTCAAGGAAGCTGTAATTGAAGACTTCATTTGCCGCGGCATCCATAAGGTCGTTATAATCCGCGACGCCGTTTTCCTCGAGGCGCAGGAAAATCTGGTGCATGGTGAAGCCCTCGGGGATCGTGACCTTTACGGTCGCGGCAGACGTGGAGCCTGCGCGCATATTGGCTACAATGGCGTGATAGTCAAAGGTCGAGCGCAGCTTATATTCGCCGGGGCTGACCTTGGTATCGGCATGGGTAAATTTGCAGTAGGTCTCAAAGAGCCATTTATACTGGATGAGTCCCGCGTCCTTCAGCGTATTTGAGACATACTCCATATTGGCATGGGTCACGCGCTTGGTACCGACCTTATTGCCGTTATCGTCCAGCTTATCGACGGTCTCAGACTGGAAGATGGTGCTCGGCAGGGTGACGACAGCTTCAAACTCCTCCTTGTTGAGAGCGAGCATATCGCTTGCCGCCATCCATGCCATGCAGGCAAGGACGATGCTGATGCACACGATGAAGCCGAAATACATGATCCCGCCGAGGCAGCCGCTTCGGTATTCATGGCTCTGGCGCACCGGGCGGTAGTCCCGCTCGGACTCGGCGTCGCCCGTATAATTGCGCTGCTCCTCGCCGTCAGAATCAGTAAGGAAACGGTCGACCTTCTTTATCGGGTCCTCTTTATTTTTAGAGCCGGACTTCGCGCCGGCGCTTTTCCCCTTGGCGCTCTTCGACGCCGGGGCGGGCTCCGCCGCCGCGTCCGTGCTGCTTATCTGCTCATCATGGATGCGGAATATCTCATTGATTCTTTCGATATCGTCGGACATGGTAATCTCCTCTTAAGTATGCGCTGATTTAGTTCCGGGCAGTAGCACCCTGCGGGCAGGGCGCATATTATGGCACGAGCGATGCGGTTAAGAGCCGCGCCGCACGGCACACGTACAGACGGCTGACTGCCGGAAACCCGCACTACCCGGCAGAACGGACATATTCCAAGTGCGGAGAAAGGGATCAACTATGTTCTGCAACGGTTGTAACAACAGCGGCCTCTGGCTCATTATCCTTATCATCATACTCTTCGGCTGCGGCGGGAACGGCTGCGGCTGCAATAATGACTGCGGATGCAGCAATAACAACAGCTGCGGCTGCGGCTGCTGAGAGCACGCACTCACAAGGGGGCTGATGCCCCCTTTTATTATTTCCTGATTACTTTCCCAATGCCTTTAATACGACCGAGTATATCTCGGCGTTCTTCTCGTCCGCCTCACGCTCGACTCCGTCCTTCATATACGGGATGCGTACCCAGCCATAGTGCTCGGCTGCCATGCCCGCGGTGCGCAGACAGCGCTCAAGATAGGCGGTGTCCTTCTCGTGTATGTCCGCCTGGGTGTTGTTCTTTGCCTCGCGCCGACGCATGCGGCGGGTGGCGGTCTCAATATCCACGTCAAGGTAAATGACGAGGTCGGGGCGCGGCAGCCCCATCTTTACATATTCAAGATCTGCAAGCCAGTTGAAGAAATCCGGCAGCTCATCATCCGGGAGCTTGCAGCCCTGATGCACAGCGTTGGAGGTCGTGTACCGATCGGACAGGATGAGCCCGCCGTTTTCGTATATCTTGCCCCAATCGTCACGGTAGGAGGCGAAGCGGTCGACAGCATAAAAGGTCGATGCGGTATAGGCGTTGACGTCCCCGGGATCGGTGCCGAAGGCTCCGCCGAGGTACAGGCGCAGCAGCGCGCTGCTCTCCTTATCGTAGCGCGGGAACACGATATGATTATAGTCTATTTTGTCATTTTCCATTCTCTGGCACAGGCGGCGGTACTGCGTGGATTTGCCGCTGCCGTCGATGCCTTCGAGAACGATAAGCTTTCCTTTACCCATTTCTTTCCCTCAGACGCGGCTGAACACCTCGCCGAGCTTCTCATGTATAACAAGGTCGGCTTCGTCGTCATAAGGCGTTGCACTCAGGTTGATGAGCACAAGCTTATTGCCGCGGTAATAATTGATGAGCCCCGCCGCGGGGTAGACGTTCAGCGACGTGCCGCCGACGATGAGCACATCCGCATTGCGGATATAGTCGATGGACTTACGCAGAACGTCCTCATCGAGCTGTTCCTCATAAAGGACGATATCCGGGCGGATGACGCCGCCGCAGTCACAGCGCGGCACACCCGTGCCTTTGTTGATTGCGTCCGCAGGGTATGGCTTGCGGCAGCGGGAGCAGTATGCGCGCAGGATGCTGCCGTGCAGCTCCAGAACGTTTTTGCTCCCGGCGGCCTGATGCAGCCCGTCGATATTCTGCGTGATGACCGCGCGCAGCTTCCCCTCGCGCTCAAGCTCGGCAAGGCGGAGATGGACACGGTTCGGCTTCACGCCGTCTATAACGAGCTTCTCGCGGTGGAAGCGGTAATATTCCTCAGGGTTCCGGTCAAAGAAGCTGCGGCTCAGAATAGTCTCGGGCGGGTACTTCCACTTCTGGTTATACAGTCCGTCGACGCTCCTGAAGTCGGGTATGCCGCTCTCGGTGCTGACGCCCGCGCCGCCGAAGAAAACGATATTATCGCTCTGCGCGACCATGTCATGCAGCAGGGCTATTTTATCTTCCATGTCTCCACCGCTCCTTTGACTCATTATAGCAAATTATGACAGCTTAATCATGTACTGTCTGCAAACTCTCCTCGGCCTTTGCCGTGACCACAGCCGCCGCGGCGGAGCAGGCTTCGAGCGTAAGCTCGTTCTCGCGGCGCGTCACGTAGCGGTAGGTCTCGTCCGGGGACTGGGACGCCACGGAGACGATGTACATCCGAGTGATCTTCACCGCGGTAAGGGCAAGCTCGGTGCCCTCAGCGGCATAGCACAGCGCCCCCGCCGGGCAGATGGCGGAGAGCTCCTTCGCCATGTCGATGAGCTGGCTCATCATGTTGATGATCTCGGCGCAGATGCTCAGAGCAGTCTGGCGGCAGGCCTCGATCTTGCGCGCGTCGCCCTCCTTCTTTGCCATGCGCAGCGGGCCGCGGCACTTCACATCCTCATCAATGAGGTGAACCATGTAGCTGCGGATAATGTCGCTGTTGCGGGCAATGTAGTCAACGCGGTCGTTACCCTCGACAATCTTTGCAGTGAGCTTCGCCGCGCGGCATACGAGCGCCGCCGCGATTGCCGCCGCGTCCGCCGCGGCGCTGCCGGTCTCAAGCTTACCGTCGGGGTCGGCAACTGCCTTGGTGAATTCATCGGCTGTTTTGGTTTTGAAAATGTCAATGACAAGCTTCTTCTCGTCCATGTTCGTCGCTCCTTCAGTCTCTGTTAAATTCTCTGAGGCTCAAGCCCTCGTTCTTCTGCAATGCCCAATTGATGCACCATTCGGAGGTGAAGAGCAGAAGGTTGTTGCCCTTGAAGTCCTGCACCCATTTGGTGTCGCTCGTGAGGTTGAGGTTTGCGATGTTGATATCCTCGTTCTCAATCCAGCGGACAAACTCATACGGCATTGAGCGGCGGCGGATATCCACGCCATACTCGGTCTTGAGGCGGTACTCCAAAACCTCGAACTGCAGCACGCCGACGACGCCGACAATGACCTCCTCAACACCGGTATATGGCTCGTGGAAGATCTGTATCGCGCCCTCCTGCGCGATCTGCGTGATGCCCTTTTCAAACTGCTTGCGCTTCATGGTGTCGATACGCTCGACGGAGGCGAAGTGCTCGGGCGCGAAGGTCGGGATGCCCTCGAATTTCACGCCCATGCCGGTTTCGCATATAGTGTCGCCGATGGAGAAGATGCCGGGGTCGAACACGCCGATGATGTCCCCGGCGTAGGCCTCATCGATTATCGCGCGCTCCTGCGCCATGAGCTGCTGCGGCTGCGCAAGGCGCAGCGTCTTGCCGCCCTGCACGTGGTAATACTCCTTATCGCGCTGGAAACGGCCGGAGCAGATGCGCATGAACGCGATACGGTCGCGGTGCGCCTTGTTCATGTTCGCCTGTATCTTGAACACGAAGGCGGAGAAGCGGCTGTCCGTCGGCTCGACGATATCCTCCCCCGACTTTCTCGGCAGGGGCGGCATGGTCATTTTAAGGAAGCTCTCAAGGAAAGGCTCAACGCCGAAGTTATTGAGAGCCGAGCCGAAGAACACGGGACTGAGGCGGCCTGCGCGGACTTCGTCGATATCAAAGTCATAGCCCGCGCCGTCGAGCAGCTCTATATCGTCCGACAGCGTCTGGCGCAGCTTTGCGCCAATGAGCGAGTCGAGCTTCTCCGTCTCGTCGAGACGGCACTCAATGGCCTTTATCTTATCCTGACCGCGGTGGAATTCGTTGAAGGCGAGTATCTCCTTCTTCTCGCGGTCGTACACGCCCTTGAACTCCCGGCCGCAGCCGATGGGCCAGTTCATGGGATAGGTGCCGATCTTAAACTCGTTCTCCAGTTCCTCCATAAGCTCATAGGGGCTGCGCGCCTCGCGGTCGAGCTTATTTATAAAGGTAAAGATAGGGACATGGCGCATGGCGCATATCTTAAAAAGCTTGCGCGTCTGCGGCTCGATGCCCTTGGCGGCGTCAATGACCATGACGGCGGAGTCCGCTGCCATGAGGGTACGGTAGGTGTCCTCAGAGAAGTCCTGATGGCCGGGGGTGTCAAGGATATTGATGCAGTACCCCTCGTACTCGAACTGCATGACTGAGGAGGTGATGGAGATACCGCGCTGCTTTTCAAGCTCCATCCAGTCGGAGACGGCATGGCGCGCTGTGGCCTTGCCCTTGACAGAGCCTGCCATCTGTATCGCCCCGCCGTAAAGCAGCAGCTTCTCGGTAAGCGTTGTTTTTCCCGCGTCCGGGTGGGATATTATCGCGAACGTCCTGCGGCGTTCTATCTCTTTTCTGTAATCCGGCATAATTATCTTCCTTATACAATTGGCAATATGTAGTATATTATATCCGCTGACGCGCAAAATGTAAAGTTTAATCGGCTTTTTTTGAAACGAATACTCTTCAATATTTCCCGACAACAGGTGCTTTTCTCTGTCATTGAAATTCCCGCGGCGCTATGGTAAAGTGTAGACAGCTTCAGCGATCCGGCTGATAAATGATTAAGGAGGCAAAAAGATGAACAGAAAATTTTTTGCGCTGCTGCTCACGCTCCTCATGGTTCTCGCGATAGTGCCAGCCTCGGCCTACGCGGACACTGTGAAGGACAGCGGCACTGAAATTGCGGTACTCTTCACCAATGATGTTCACTGCGCCGTCGATAAGAACCTCGGCTACCAGTCCGTCGCGCTCGCAAAGGAGACGCTGGAAGCACAGGGCAAGGAAGTGCTGCTCGTCGACATTGGCGACGCCGTTCAGGGCGACGCGATAGGCACGCTCTCCAAGGGCGAATACATCATCAAGATAATGAACGAGCTGGGCTACGACGTGGCCACGATCGGCAACCACGAGTTTGACTACAGCATGGAGCAGTTCAAGAAGCTCACACGCCTTGCGGATTTCCCCTACGTCAGCGCAAATTTCATGGACAAGAACGGCGAGACTGTGCTCGACGCATATTCGATGCAGAATGTCCACGGCGTGAAGATCGCCTTCGTCGGCGTCACGACTCCCAAGACCATAACCTCTTCAACTCCCGCGTACTTCCAGAATGAGAAGGGCGAATGGATATTCTCCTTCTGTCAGGATGAGACGGGCGAACTCGTGTACACGGCAGTCCAGTCGGCGGTCGACGCAGCGCGCAAGGAGGGTGCGGACTATGTCATAGCGCTGGCGCACCTTGGGATAGAGAAGGACTGCGAGCCTTGGACTTCTTCTGATGTCATAAACAACACCACCGGCATTGACGTCATGCTCGACGGGCACTCCCACTCCGTCATCGAAAAGGAGCTTGTGAAGAACAAGGACGGCAAGGATGTCATCCTCTCCTCCACCGGCACAAAGCTTGAGAACATCGGCTGCCTGACGATCTCCGCCGACGGAAAGCTCGACGTTGAGCTTCTCAATGACGACGGCATAGGTGAATACATCGCGGATATTCAGGAGGAGTTCGACGAGCTCGTGAACGAGGTCGTCGCGCACACTGACGTTGACCTTGCCGTATATGACCCGAAGAGCCCTGAGGAGCGCCTTATCCGCGTGACCGAGACGAACCTCGGCGACCTCTGCGCCGACGCGTACAGAGCCATGTCCGACGCTGATGTCGCCATCGTCAACGGCGGCGGCATCCGCAGCGACATCAAGGCCGGGGACATAACCTACGGCGATATCATAGCGGTGCACCCCTTCGGCAACTCCATGTGCGTGGTCGAGTGCACGGGGCAGCAGATACTCGATGCGCTTGAGCTGGGCGCGTCCGCGCTCCCCGGCGAGAGCGGAGGATTTTTGCAGGTGTCCGGCATGAGCTATACGATAGACCTGAATGTCGAATCTACGGTCAAGCGCGATAAGGACGGTCTGTTCCTCAGCGTTGACGGCGACCGCCGTGTCAAGGACGTCAAGATCGGCGACGCGGCGCTTGATCCGAACCAGACCTACACTCTCGCCTGTCATGACTATCTGCTGAAAAACGGCGGCGACGGCTACACGATGTTCAAGGACTGCAAGCTCACGCAGGACTGCGTGATGCTCGACAATCAGGTGCTTATAAGCTACATTGTCGATAAGCTCGGCGGCAGCGTCGGCAAGGATTACTCCGAGCCCTACGGTGCCGGGCGCATAACGATAGTCGAAGCAAAGTAAATATGTATGCGCCCGTGTGCATATAGCACACGGGCGCGTTTTCCGTCTGGTTTACTTATCTTGCAATATTTCTGCCCATATGATAAAATACACGGAACGAATTTTGTGGGGTAAATGATAATGGAGTTTATAAAAATAGAAAGCTGGGAAAAAAGTTGGCCGCGGTTCCACGCGTTCATGACCGCTGCCCTGCTGGTATTTTTCATGGTGAGTCCCGCCGCGCCGGAGCACTGGAGCGCGCTCTATTCCGTCTATGGCAGATGTGCCATTATCGCGGCGCTCGCGCTATATTTCTGGAAATGCGGCCTTCGCGGCACGGTCGAGGTAAAGCTTGTCATCTGGTACGCTATATGGCTGTTTGTAACCCGTCTGCTCAATACTGACTATTATCTTGAAAACGAGTTTGACCTTGTCCTCAAGACCTTTCTCTGCGTTGCTGTTCTCTCGACCGGCCTTGTGCTTGACCCCACACAGCGCAGGCGCTTTTTTGACATCGTCATCGCCATTGTCGGCGGTTTCTATTTTATTGTCGCGATCCTTGCGATAGCCGCATGCTTCCTCGGCATTTACTTTTATATCCCGCCTGAGAACATTCCTTTCGGCATTGACACATATTATCTGTATGCCAATTTTTATTTCATTGCTCCGTTCGGGACCAACCGCACCATTTCCGCCGCTTGGTTCTATATTGCGGGCTGCCTAATGGTATATGAGTTTCTTAACTGCCGCAGGAAGCTCTGGCGCATCCCTATCGTTCTGGCATGGCTGGTTTTCTATATCGCAGTCGCGCTCTCCTTCTGCCGCAGCATAAAGCTTGCAATGTGCGTTAACGCCGCCATGCTTGTTATCCTCGGCGGAATGAAGCTCATAAAGATGAAGCGCAACGCCTTTAAAGCCCTGCTCATCGCCGTCCTTGCGCTCGTCTCTATGCCGCTTGCCTACAAGAGCTTTGACCTCACCGTTTCCGCCACTCAGGCGGCCTATGACTGGCTCGATCCGGATGTCGAGCGCATATCGGATCCCTATGTCGGCTGCGGTCAGGTGCAGGAGTTCGGCGACACGCGCGACCTTAAGGAGAGCGTTTCCAATATGTCTAACCGCGGCAACATTTTTGCCAGCATCATTCCCACCATCAAGGAGGATCCCACTCTCCTGCTCATCGGCAAATACAGCCACCAGATAATGGACATCCCGCACAAGTACCAGAACTATCCTTACTTCCACATGCACAATTACCTTGTGCAGACGCTTATGCTCGCAGGCGTGGTCGGTCTGCTGCTCGTTCTTGCGTTCTCGGTCATGCTGGTCATAAAGATGATACGGCTGTTTTTTTCGAGGCTTCCCGGGGTGACGGCAGCTGTCAAGACCCTGACGCTCCCGCTCTCAGGCATATTCATTTACGGGATGATGGAAACCGCGATCTTCACGAACTGCGCTGACGACCGTGTGCCCACTGACTTCCGCGAGCTGGCTTTCTTCCTCATTGCCGGTATATTCCTCGGCTTCTATTATGACGCTTTCCCTGCGAAGAAAAAAGGCGGAGCTGAATAGATCACTTTCTGTTCTCCGCCGCTGCGATTCGAAAATAATATTGCGGTCACAAAATTTTTATAATTTCTTAGCCTGACCGCATATTGACTTTTCTATTATCACAGAATATAATGTGCTACACTGAATTTCGCCTGAGGGAGTAATTCCGCACCGCGTCCGCGGGGCGAGGCAGACCCGTCAAAACGATGCTGCGGCATCCGGGCTGCTCTGTAAAGAATGAGACTCATGCGTAAGCTGTACAGCTTGCGCATGAGTCTTTTGTTTTTTACCAGCAATTTATGAAAGGAAGATGTGTCCATGTCCGAGTTATACCAGCGCACACAGGATGATATTCTCACAGAGCTTGAAAGCTCCGCTTCCGGACTGAGCGAAGAGCAGGCCGAGGAGCGCCTTGAAAGGTACGGCGAGAACAAGCTTGCCGAGGCGAAGAAAACGACCGTCCTCCAGCGCTTTTTCCAGCAGCTCAAAGACCCGATGCTGCTGATTCTGCTTGCTGCCGCCGCCGTTTCAGCGGTCACGAACGCCCTATCCGGAGAGAGCTTCACTGAGGTGTTCATAATCCTTGTCGTCGTCCTGCTCAACGCCGTGCTCGGCGTCATTCAGGAGAGCAAGGCTGAGGCCGCGATAGAAGCGCTGCAAAGCATGACCGCCGCCAAGTGCAAGGTGCTGCGCGGCGGGGAGCTCAAGGTCATTGAGAGCAGCCGCCTTGTACCGGGCGATGTTGTAGTCCTCGAAGCCGGTGACGCCGTCCCCGCTGACGGCCGTCTGCTGGAAAGCGCTTCGCTCAAAATCGAGGAGGCCGCGCTGACTGGGGAGAGCGTTCCGGTCAACAAGGCGGTCGAAGTCATCTTCGACGGGGGCATTCCCCTCGGCGATCGCAGGAACATGTGCTACATGGGCTCGACCGTCGTCTACGGACGCGGCCGCGCGGTCGTCACCGCCACCGGTATGGGCACCGAGATGGGCAGGATCGCCGGTGTCCTCGCGCAGACTGAGCAGGAGCAGACGCCGCTTCAGCGCAAGCTGAGTCAGCTCGGCGGCGTACTCTCAAAGCTCGTCCTCGGAATATGCGTTTTCATCTTCGTGTTCGATCTTTTAGTCGCGGGCGACTTTTCGCTTGACAGTGTTCTGCGCACCTTCATGGTCGCCGTGTCCCTCGCCGTAGCCGCTATACCTGAGGGGCTTGCGACAGTCGTCACCGTCGTGCTGTCTATCGGCGTCACGAACATGAGCAAACGCAATGCCGTCATCCGCCGCCTGACCGCCGTCGAAACTCTCGGCTGCACTCAGGTGATATGCTCAGACAAGACCGGCACACTGACTCAGAACAAGATGACCGTCATCGAGCATTACGGGCCGGTCGATAAGCTGGCTGCCGCAATGACGCTCTGCTGCGACGCAGTCTACTCCCCCGACGGTGCGCAGGGCGAGCCGACCGAGGCGGCACTCGTGAACTTCGGCGCGGCAAACGGGCAGATAAAGCCGGAGCTTGAGAACGAGCAGCCCCGTGTCGCCGAAGCTCCGTTTGACTCCATGCGCAAAATGATGTCCACCGTCCATAAATGCGGTGATTCCTACATCCAGTACACCAAGGGCGCGCCCGACGAAGTGCTCAAGTGCTGCACGAGCTATCTCGATAGCGGCGAAGTCCTACCGCTTACCGATGAGAAGCGCCAAGAAATACTCTCCGTGAACCACGCAATGGCTGACCGCGCGCTGCGCGTTCTCGCCGCAGCGGAGCGCCGATGGGACGCGCTGCCCGAGGACTGCTCCCCTGCTAACTTAGAGCATGAACTGTGCTTCATCGGCCTGACCGGCATGATCGACCCTGTCCGTCCGGAGGTCAAGGCCGCGATCGACGAATGCCGCCGCGCCGGTATCCGCCCGATAATGATAACCGGCGGCCACAAGGACACCGCCGTTGCCATCGCGCGCGAGCTCGGCATTATAAACGACGCTTCGCAGGCCATCGAGGGGCGCGAGCTGAAC
>ERZ1026772.1148-NODE-1148-length-15301-cov-91.987144_pt1 | contig 15301 bp, 10 predicted proteins | sample MGYA00380124_ERZ1026772 | MGnify/ENA primary metagenome ERZ1026772 (study PRJEB33269, sample SAMEA4719760) | human gut metagenome | biome: human-associated habitat; feature: organic feature; material: feces | place: Cameroon | collected 2013-10 ...
ACCAGGCTAGGAGTTTCACCTAACTATTTAATATGCACCGAACCGGCGCACCATACCAGTCAATTATACCAAAAGTTTTGTTATAATTTTTTTATGAAAACTATTATATTGATTTTGTGGCTGATTGTTGGGTATCTTGTTGGTTCTATTCCCTGGGCCCTTATTATTGGTAAAGTATTTTACGGTGTAGATATTAGAACTAAGGGTTCTGGTAATCTAGGTGGAACCAATGCAGGTAGAGTATTAGGCAAAAAAGCTGGTATTTCAGTTATTATTCTAGATGCCTTAAAAGCATTTATTGTGATGGTGATTGTAAATAAGATTTCGCCAGTTTATGCTAGATACGCAGGACTTGCAGTATGTATAGGACACTGCTTCCCAGTATTTGCCCAATTTAGAGGTGGCAAAGCAGTAGCATGTGCTATGGGTTATATCTTAGGTATTGCCTTATTTATAACACATGATTTTATCTTTACATTCTTATATCCAGTCTTAGTATTTGTTATCGTATTGTGTCTAACTAAATATATGTCACTAGCTTCTATGTCGGCACTAACAATGGCAACTATCATGGGCTTTCTTACATATAAAGATAACTCATTAGCGACTCTAGTATTACTTCTTACATTATTTGTAATATTTATGCATAGAGCTAATATCAAAAGATTAATACAAGGAAAAGAAAATAAAGTTTCATTTATCAAGTAGGATTAATTCCTACTTTTCTTTTGGGTGGTGTGATTTATGTACACCCTTTTTCTTACAATTAAGACAGTTAGAAAAGGAGCGTATAAATGAATTTATTAAAAACAATTTTAAATTATCTTAAGTGTTTATTTAAGAAAAGAAAACCATCATTAACTGAATTGGTTCCGCAATTAAAAGGCATTGATCATGATGAGTTATTCAAAGAAATAAGAGCTGGTGATATAGTGTTTGGGGTTACAAGATGCGATAATCTAGAAAAAATAGAAGAAAGTCATCGTATTCGTCCTTTTATAGTTGCAAAGAAAAAAAGCAATAGTATTTATGCATATTCTGGGACAAGTAAGAAAAATAATTTTAATCATTATTACTTGCTAAATAAAGATAATTACAACTTTACAAAAGATACTTACTTTAATCTAAATAATTGCTACGAAATAGATAAGGATGAAATTCTTTATATAGTAGATAGTCTTAAGACGAATCATTTGAATAAAATAAATTCTAGATTAAAAACTAAAGGACAGCTTCTAATAGATTGTGCTCATTTTTTCCAAGAAGGAAACATCATTAAGGATGACCATAATTTGTTTTATATTCATGAATTTGATTCAAAGAATAATAAGGCAATAATTTATAAACTACTAGAAGATAAAAATGGTGAAATAAAGTTAAATCGTAATAGATACCGTTTGTGTAACAAACATATTGAAACTTTCTTAAATAATGCATATCACATTGTTTCAGAGAAGAAATACTCAACGGAAATAAAAACTAGAAACAATAATAAGAAAGAATCTACTTTTAAAAATCATTATTTTAGATTTAATGTAGGTCAAAAATTCTATTGTGGTTTTAATAATTATATATACTTGTTTTCTTCAAAAGGAACTAACTACGGTGTTGAATACTATGATGAAGATGAAGAATTCAGCAATATAATAACTTTGCCAAAAGAAGGATATCTCAATAAATCTGAAGTGGTAGATAAAACACTTGTTAAAGATATTGTTTCTATAATTGCTTATGAGAATAAAAAACTTGAATGGTTATACGATGAATTGTATGTAAAGAAAAGGAGTTCAAATGAACTCCTTTAATTTGATTGATTAGCACTCTTTAGATAGAGCAACTAGTCTCTTATAACGCTTTTGAGCATCGCTCTTTGTCTTAGCGAATGCAGCTTCAGCAGCCTCTTGACCTCTGATCTTAGGTAATTGGTTGTATCTATTTTCATTCATTAAGAATGCTTCAAATTCATCCCAATTTGGTTCCTTAGAATCGATTGTTAGAGGTTGTTCCTTACGTGGATCGAATCTGTATAGAGTAGTGTAACCACACTTAACAGCATTAGCTTCAATCTTTTGATGAGAAGCAAGACCTGTTCTGATACCTTGTTCAGCACATGGACAGTAAGCAATAATCAACGATGGACCATCATAGCTTTCAGCTTCTTCAAGAGCCTTTAATAATTGCATTCTGTTAGCACCCATAGATACTGAAGCAACATATACATGGCCATAAGCCATAGCGATTTGGCCTAAGTCTTTCTTAGCTGTAGCCTTACCACCAGCAGCAAACTTAGCGATAGAAGCAGCTTGAGATGACTTAGAAGATTGACCGCCAGTATTAGAGTAAACTTCTGTATCTAGAACTAATACGTTAACGTTAACGTTATTAGCAAGTACATGGTCTAGGCCTCCGTAACCGATATCATATGCCCAACCATCACCACCAACGATCCATACAGACTTAGATACTAGATCTCTTTCGAATTCTAATAATTCCTTAACTGCAGGATTTGAGCTTGCCTTAACAGCAGCTACTACTTCATCAACACATGCTCTTTGAGCATCTCTGTTGTTGCCAGCAGCGATATACTTCTTGAAAGCATCACCACAATCAGAATCTAAATTAGCTTCCATGATGCTTAAAATCTTAGATTCTTTGTAGTTTTGAGCAATAGCCATTCCATAGCCATATTCAGCATTATCTTCAAATAATGAGTTAGCCCAAGCAACACCCTCACCATTGTTATCCTTAACAAATGGGGTAGATGGAGCACTTGAACAATAAATCATTGAACAACCAGTAGCATTCGCAACTAGCATATCACGTCCGAATAATTGAGAAACTAACTTATAGTAAGGAGCTTCACCACATCCAGGACAAGCACCAGATACTTCAAAGTAAGGCTTTAAGAATTGAGAACCCTTGATTGTATTAGTTGGATAATAAGTTGTCTTAGGTTCTAGATCCTTGAACATGTAGTCTGCAAGAACTTCGTTTTCAAGCTCTTCATTAACATCAACCATTTCAAGAGCCTTCTTACCACCCTTACCTGGACATTCTTCAGCACACAAACCACAACCTACACAGTTAGCAGGTGAAACTTGAATTCTGAACTTAAGGTTTTCAACACCCTTGCCCATAGCAGGAATAGTATCAAATTCTTTTGGTGCATTCTTGATTTCTTCATCAGTTAATAGAACTGGTCTAATAGTAGCATGTGGACATACAAATGCACAGAAACCACATTGGATACAGTTTTCGCTGTTCCACTTAGGAACATTAACTGCGATAGTTCTCTTTTCCTTGAATGCAACATTTGATTGTAATGAACCATCAGGTAATCCATACTTCAAGAAGTTAGAAACTGGTAGATCATAACCATCTAATGCGTTAATTACAGATACATGATTATCAAAGTAAGCATCGCCTGTATTAGCCTTATTAGCATCATATGTTAATTCAGCCCAAGCTGGATCAACAGCAACTTCAACAAGACCTGCCTTACCAGCATCGATTGCTCTGTAGTTCATTTCAACTACATCATCACCCTTCTTAGAGTAAGACTTCTTAGCCATATATTTCATAAGTTCTAGAGCCTTATCATATGGCATGATTTGTTCATTCAATGCGAAGAATGCAGATTGAAGAGTAGTATTTGTTCTTCTACCCATACCAATTTCAGCACAAATCTTAGTAGCATCAATGATATAGAACTTAGCATGTTTCTTAGCTAAACCTGCAAGCATTCTATTTGGTAAGTGCTTAGCAATTTCTTCCTTAGGGAAAGAAGTATTAAGCAAGAAAGTACCACCATCCTTTAATTGCTTAGTCATATCATACTTGAAGCAGTATGAATCTAATGAACAAGAAATAAAGTCGGCATTACTAATATAATATGTAGATCTAATAGGAGAAGGACCAAATCTTAAGTGAGATCTAGTAACACCACCAGCCTTCTTAGAGTCATATTGGAAATATGCTTGTGCATATTGGTCAGTATTATCACCAATAATCTTAATAGATGACTTGTTAGCACCAACAGTACCATCACTACCTAAACCGAAGAATAGACAAGATGTATAATCTGCATCTACATGGAAGTTAGGATCAACTGGAAGTGATAAATGAGTAACATCATCTTCAATACCAATTGTGAATTCTTCTCTTGGATTATCATGAGCTAATTCATCATATACAGCCTTGATTTGGTTTGGAGCAGTATCTCTACTTGATAAACCATATCTACCACCAATGATAGTTAAATCTTTGTGTTCTCTTAAAGCATCACAAACATCTAGGAATAGAGGTTCTCTAGCACCAGCTTCGATTGTTCTATCAAGAACAGCAATCTTCTTAACACTAGCTGGTAATACCTTTTCAAGATATTTAACAGAGAATGGTCTATAAAGATGAACCTTAATTAAACCAACTTTTTCACCCTTAGCACTTAAAGCATCGATAGTTTCCTTGATTGTTTCAGTAACAGAACCCATAGCGATGATAATTCTATCAGCATCAGGTGCACCATAGTAAGTAAATGGAGCATAAGTTCTTCCTGTATGCTCAGAAATCTTTTGCATATAATCGTTAACGATATCAGGAATAGCTTCGTAATAACCATTAGCAGCTTCTCTAGCTGGGAAGTAAATATCATCATTCTCAGCGCCACCTCTTGTTACTGGATTTGTATGAGGGTTTAAAGCGTTAGCTTTAAACTTAGCAACCGCATCCATATCAACAAGTGATTTTAAGAATTCTTGATCCATTACTTCAACCTTTTGAATTTCATGAGAAGTTCTAAAGCCATCAAAGAAATGAATGAAAGGAAGTGAACCCTTAATAGCAGCCAAGTGAGCTACACCAGCAAGATCCATACATTCTTGAACAGAATGAGAAGCAAGCATACACATGCCTGTTTGTCTTGCAGAGTAGATATCTTGGTGATCACCAAAAATAGACAAAGCACGGCCTGCTAAAGATCTAGCACTAGTATGAATAACAGCTGGTAATAATTCACCTGCTAACTTATACATATTAGGAATCATCAACAAGAAACCTTGTGAAGCAGTAAATGTAGCACCTAAAGTACCACCTTGTAAAGCACCGTGTAAAGCACCTGCAGCACCACCTTCAGATTGCATCTCTACAACCTTAACAGTAGAATCAAAAATGTTCTTACGACCTTCTGTTGACCATGTATCGATTACTTCAGCCATTGGAGAAGAAGGTGTAATTGGATAAATACAAGCTACTTCAGTAAACGCATACGCGCAATGGGCAGTAGCTGTATTTCCATCCATTGATTGGAATACTTTTCCCATATTAAAAAAATCCTCCTAAAGTATCTGTATAAATTATACCAAAGAAGGATTTACTAGTAACAATTATTTATTAAATATAGCTTCATCGAAACGTGGCTTCAATCCACATAAGTCAGCATTCAAATGAGGATAAGACTGATAAATGTCATATCCAGGTAATTGATTAGCCTCTACTACATCAATACCCTTTTCACCTATTGCCATATCCCAACCTGTATAACCGATTTCAGGTGTAACCAAAGCCATTTTCTTACATTGTTCAATTACTTCATCATACATTGGAACCTTAAATCCAATAATAGAAGTACCAGTATCTGGATGAACATCATAGATTCTGTTTTCTTTATCCAAAGCAGGTTTTCTAACCACTCCATCACTGTCTACAACAGAGAAACAACCACCCGCATGGAAATTATCCACATGTCTACCACCTGTCCCAATTCTCAAAGCTACAAAAGGAACACTAACCTTACCAAAACGATTAATAGTAACAACTCTCAAAGTATTAATAGCCTCAGGATAAAGTTTATTCATCTCAGCGTTTTGAACTATTCTCTCTTCTAATAAGTTTTGTTTATTAGTAAGCAATTTATCATATAGACCCTTTAAGTCACATCCATTAGTATCAACAAGTTCAACGCCAATACCACATAAGCCATCATCAGGCTTCGCGATAAATACAGGATGTTTCTTCACAAAATATAAGAATTCATCATAAGTGCATTCATCCAACAATAAGAAATCTCTTTTAATAAATTCCTTATATGTATTTAAAAATTCATGTTTATTTTGAAACAAATGAAAATAATCACGATTATTCAATAAACGATGATATTTATTATTTACCGTGCGATTAATATAAGTTGCCCTTTGTTTAGAATTTAAATTCTCAAAGAAGAACTGGAAATAATCCATATAACCAGCGCCATACTTAATAGAACACCAAATTGTATCAAATAGAATAAGGATATAAGGCTTATGGCATCTTTTAGATATCTTACCTACAACCCTAAACATATTCTTCCAATCTATTTCAAATAAACGCTCAAAATAATACTTAATACGACTCATATTAGCTAATAGAATTCTTAGAAACAATAGTAACCACAATAGTACTATCAACAGGATAAGATGCTTGACCTGAATGATTTGTGCCATTTACAGTAATTGAAACAATTGAATATAAAGGCTTAGTACTTGTGGTTTCTTGAACACTTACATTACTAAAGCCTTGTCCATTTAAATAAGAAACGACCTTATTCTTTGTATCATCAAAATTATCACCCTTATAGTTTTGAGTAATAAAACTTAAAGACAACATATCAGCATTCTTAACGGGCGCCTTTCCAGTAGAAACAGTAACCGAAATAGTAGATCCCTTATCAACACTTCCAGAAGCAGGATTTTGAGAAATGATGTTGCCACTTGCCACACTATCAGAACTTGTCTCAGTCACGCTAACATTTAAACCATTATTAGAACACCAAGTCTTAAAATCATTTAAACTTTTACCCGTATAATTTGAAACACTCACCTGAGTATTTGTTGAACCGCCACTTGTATAAACCTTACAAGAAATAGTAGAAGAAGAATATGAACATCCATACGTCTTACCAGCACTAGAAGAATTAGCTTCTCCATTTGTAAAACTGATACTTAATCTTCCTTGTGCAGCGTTTCTATTCTTATAGGCATTAGCTTTATTAGTAGCATCATCCTTGCTGATTCCATTAAATTCGTTCGCATTAAACGAATATTTGCCAGCAGACAAACGATAAGTGATTGTCTTACTAGTATCAAAAGTTCCATCTTCATATTCCCATATGCAGCCTTCATTGATTGTTTCAGAGAATTTAGAAGGTTCAAGCTTAGAAACATTATTGAAACCTAAAGCTTTTAACTTACTTAAGAAGTCTGCTTCAGTTAATTTTAAATAAGTACCTGGAATAGTAGCTGTCTTACCTGTAGAAGAAGATTCGCCATTTACCTTACAAGAAATATTATTCTTATTAGCAGTACAATCAAAAACCTTGCCAGTTCCTACAGAACTGCTTGTTCCTTTTGCAAAACTAATAGTAATCAAATCACCATTAATTCTCGCATTACGAGCCTTTAAATCAGAAGCTTTCTTACTAGCTTCATCCTTTGTTAGACCATTAAAGTCATTCGCATTAAATGAATAAGGACCAGCAGATAAAGCGTATTCAAGTGTCTTGCCTAAAGACAATTCACCATCATCATAAGAATACAAAGTATCTTTCTTTAGCGTAGTAGAAAAATAAGTAGTATCTAATTTCTTAAAATTAGTAAAACCTAATTTCTTACAAGCATCAATATAAGTTTGTGGGTCCTTGCCCAAATACTGATTATTAGTAGGAATTAAAGCTTTAGCACTATTATCACTTGAATAAACCTTACAAGAAATTGCATTCTTACTAGCTGCACAATCATATGTTTTGCCAGCCTTATCATCATTCTTATCACCAGCAACAAATTCGATAGTGATTAGTTTACTGTCGATTCTTGCATTCCTATTCTTTAAATTAGCAGCCACCTTCTCAGCATCAGTCTTTGTCTTATCGTTAAATTCCTTTGCATCAAAAGTATATTTGCCTTCAGATAAAGCATAATTAATTGTTCTACTTGTACTAAAAGTGCCATCATCATAAGAGTAAATGTTACCCTTTTCGATGCTCTCAGCATAATAAGTAGTATTTGACTTAGACAAATTTGTAAAGCCTAAAGCCTTTAGCTTAGAAATAAAATCGCTTTCACTTAAGCCTAAATAAGAATCAGGAATAGTCTTAGAATTACCATCACCCTTGCCACTAGATAAAGTAACAATTAAAGATTGACCGCCCTTAATCTCCTTTTTAGCAGGAATAGATTGTGAAATAAATTCACCTTCCTTCGCAATATCATGTTCCTCGAATTTAATACTCAAATCAATCGCATGCTGTTTAGCCCATTCTCTAATTTCTAATTCAGTATAAGTAGAAAAATTAGGAACCGTAGTAACAATATCTTCGATTGATTTGCCTAGAGAATATGTTACTGTTATATTATCGCTCTTAGTCGCATTACTTGGATTAACACTAATTAATTTACCAAATTCTTGAACATCGCTTATTTCATATAAGAAAGAAACATTTGTATATTCATTAACCAAAAACCATTTTCTAGCCTCATCAGCTGACATATTTTTAATTTCAGAAGCCACATCCTTAGCACCACTTGGATCCTTGCCATTTGAATAAACAATAGTTAAAGAATCATTAATCTTTTCACCTTCTTTAACAGATTGATAAACTACATAGTTTTGTTCAATGACTTCATCATATTGAAAAGAATAATTATATTTACTCTTATCAAGTTTGTTATCATCAATCCACTTTTCAACCTCAGTCTTATTCATGCCGCTAAAATTAACCGCAATAATGCTCTTATCAAATGGGTTGCCAAATAGTGTAAACGCAAACCATACGCAAACGCTAATAATAGCCAATAGTAACACACTCAAAAAGATATTTAATTTACTGCTAAAAAAATCTTTCATTATTTAACCTCCAACATCAATCTATCTCTAATATTACTTGTAAAGAAACGATAATTAGTTCCATCAACATTTACTTCAGGCAAATCTAAACCACTCAAATTATTCAATTCCACATAATCAACATAGTCACCATTTTCAAGCTTCATAATAAGCACATAAGTGCCTTTTTTTAAATCACTTAAATTGCCATTTGCCTTAAATGAAATATAATCAAGATTAAATGAAGAATTTAAAATCTTAGTAAAGTCAATAGTTGACTTATAAGATTCACAATTAATCTCCTTATAATTGTCATTTGAATCTACAAAGTAAATAGTTCTCTTGATAGTATCTGGATTATCATAATTCACATAATAAATCATTGATTGCCCATCAATACTAAAATCTAATTTATCATCTAAAGTCAAAGTATCAAATGAGAATAGAGATTTTCTAATAGAATCATCAGGTTTGTTTATTGAATTGTAGTCAATTTGACTTGGAATACTTTCAACTTCTAGCTCATATCGATAGTTATAATAGCTATTGACCTTCAAGTGATAAGTATATTCATTTGAATTATAGGCAAAATTACTGATATTAGAATCCAATGAAGTTAACATACTATTTAAAGTAACATCACCATTGCTTACCTCAATATTTAGATAATAAGAGCCTCCACCAATTTCATCTAATGGAATAGCTATTTCAAATCCTACATACTTATAAGTATGAGAATCATTAAAACTTATACCACTATATTCGTTACAAACAGCTTTATAAGACTTAATACTTTCATCTAAAATATTAACTACATTTATATTTTGAACAATATCATCTAGATTATTAGCACTCATACCCTTAATAAAAGCAACACCATTAATCTTTAAATTTCCATTTTCAATATACATATCTTCAATCATATGCATCAAACTTAAATCTTTGTCTGGTTTATCATAAGTACTCTCGTTCTTCTTATTAATAACAGTTAAATATTCACTATTAATATAAGCAACACTTCTATCGAAATCATATTCACCATAAGAAATAGGATTCAAATTGCCTGTAGTAATCGGAGTTCTATGAGTCTTAATATTACCATTTTCATCAATTGGATTAGTTGATTGAACCTTTGTATAAGAACCTTGAGTTCCTAAATCAATCACAATAAAACCTTCTTGATAATGTGGACCATATTGTGTTGTATATAGAGTCTTAGAACCATCACTTGGTTCTTGTTTAACAGGAATATCAAACTTATTAATCAAAGACAAAGAATAATAATTATAATCACTCAAAGTACCGTTCTTATTCTTAGATAACTTATCAATTTGGTAGGCAATAGAAGCTATTTCCATACCCCAATATGGATCACTAGCATACTTTACATTTAAACCAGAGCCTTTGTTTCCAAGCGAAGACGAGAAGAATCTTCCATCAGTAACATCCACAAAACCTCTTAGATTAACACCAGCCTGTTGGTTTACACACACTGCTACACTGCTAAAGCTTGTAGCTTGATTTGGATCAGCATCAACTGCATTCCAACCAAACAAATTATTACGTTTCGTTGCATAACCACTAGTACCATTAGCTGATTCATGAGCAGCCATTGCGAACAACAATAAAGCATTAATACCATATTTATTTTGGGCATCAATAAGTGTTTGACCTGTGCCTCTCATAACCGAATTATCATATTTAGATATATAGCTATTAAAAATATCAGCAGAAATATTAGTCTTCGATCTTAATGGTAAAAATTGATAATAATTATAATACGTAAAGCTCTTATTCTTAAAATCACTATCACTATAGAAATTTACACCATCATAAGAATAGTACTTCACACCCTCGTTCATATCACTAGGCGCAGGACCAATGACAATTGCTTCACTTACAGGTTCATACCCATTAGCTGGAAAACCTCTATAAATGTGATAAACAATTTCACTATAATTGCCACTTGTTCTTCTTTCATAGTAATTTTGTTTAGGAACAAAAGTAAAAGTTCCCTCATTTGTATAATGATTATTACCACCAAGTGTAATCGCAATGCCATTTCTAATAAATTTGCTAGGTACCAAATCAACATATTCTAAATCAGTAAAGCCATGAAAACCATTGATATTAGTTTCAATCATCCCTCTACCATCACCTAAATATCTTTCAGTATCTAGATAATTCAATTCAAAGTGTCTTGCCACATAAGTTTGTTTATAGTAAATCGAATGATTATTTACATCCTGATAAATATTTAAAGTAGCGCCATCTCTTGGATATGAATAGGCGATGCCCGAATTCATCGCAATAATTTTTGTATATGAATAAGAAGAATCATGTCTAACAACAACATCGCCACCTAATTCTTTCATTCTATTTTTTGCACTAGCAAAATCGCTATAACAGCTTTCAGTGTTAAAACTGCCATCATCATTAATGTAAGCCACTTCATAACCACAGCTTTTTAAATCTTGAGCAGAAACCTCAAAAGTACCAATAAATGGTACTAGTAAACATATAACAAGTAATTTTATAAATAACTTCTTCATCAATTCAACACCGTATCTATTGTCTTAGAAGAACCATCTGAGAAATTAAAAGTAATAGTCCCACTAAAATCTTGTTTCTCATTTGGATCTGTAAATACTTCAAAGAATAATGCATACTTATCGCCAACCTTTAAAGTTTTATCAAGAATGTTATCTATCTTTCTAGAAGCATAGCTAGCATCCAAAGCATCATAAGATTCTCCATCACTGTTTTTCTTATAAACAGCACTAGTTAATTTTATATTATCCCCAATAGATTTAACATCTATATCAAAAGTATAGATACATAGCATACTTGAATTATAGTCCTGACCATTTCTAGTCATCATATCTGAAACGTAACTATTAGAAATATCAAGATTATAGTTAGAAGAAGAAATATTAGATTCAGTTGATTGATACTTCAATGAACTTAAATCTTTTTCATTCTTGCTTACATCAATAGTAAATGACTTACCACTTACCATATCAGTCAATATTAATTTGTCCTTTGTGAAAGGCACAAAGACCTTAGCTGTATATTCCTTGTCACTAGTAATTACGCCATTAACAGTATTCAATAAAGAAAAATCTAATTCTTGTAAATTAAATTTCTTTGAATACATAGAAGTATCCGATAATTTGATGTTTTCATCAGTAACTAGATTACCAAAATCATAGTTAATACCCTTTTCATTCTGAAATTTTAATTCTACAACCGCAAAATTAAAACCTAATAAGTTATCTTTATCTTTATAAACATCATAAGAAACAAGCTCTAAGCTTGTATCATTACTTTCAACTATTTGATTGTTGTTATTAGGGTTGTCATCAACAGTTGGTTTTCTTAAAATCATCTTGATGCCTAAAACAAGAGCGATAATAAGAGCTACTGCTATTAGAACCAATAAAACAATACGATCGTACCTTACTTTTCTTTTCTTTGTCATTTTTTCTCCATATTCTCTTCAGCTTCAAGAAGCTTATTAAATCTACTAATAGGAATAATTGCAGCCATAGGCTCGTTATTCTTAACTATTATTTTAACATCTTCAGGCCCTAGTTCTGAAATAATCTTAGCAGCCTTACCTTGGTTTAAAGCACTAATTGGAACTAATGAATCTAATACGCTAATAATTGGGTTTTTCATATATAAAAAATTATAGACTTACGTCTATAATTTTGTCAATTTTTATAACGATAAATTTATCTATAAATTAGTTGATACCATCAGGATTCTTCTTGATAAAGTTATAAGAATCCTTACACATATCCTCAATACCATATTGAGCCTTGAAACCTAATAATTCAGAAGCCTTCTTAGTATCAGCATAACATGTAGCGATATCACCAGGTCTTCTTTCAACTATCTTATAAGGAATATCAATATTATTAGCCTTCTTATAAGCATTAACGATATCAAGAACTGAATAGCCAACACCAGTACCGATATTAATAGTCTCACAACCCTTATGCTTATCGGCATATTCGATTGCAAGTACATGAGCCTTAGCTAAGTCAACTACATGAATATAGTCACGAACACCTGTGCCATCTGGTGTATCATAGTCATCACCAAATACTCTTAGGTATTCAAGCTTGCCATTGGCAACATCGGCAATGTAAGGCATTAAGTTATTAGGAATACCATTTGGTTTTTCACCAATCAAACCTGACTTATGGGCACCAACTGGATTGAAATATCTCAATAATACTGCAGACAATTCTTTTCTTGCATGAGAATAGTCTTCAATAATGATTTCATTCATTAATTTACTTGTACCATAAGGATTAGTGGTTGTACCTCTACCATATTCTTCCTTAAAAGGAGCTTTAAAACTGTTACCATATACAGTAGCACTAGAAGAGAATACCAAATTATTCACATCATACTTTTCCATTAATTCATAAAGATTAATAGAACCAGAAATATTATTTTCATAATAAGTCAAAGGAATCTTAACTGATTCACCAACAGCCTTAAGACCTGCAAAATGAATTACCGCATCAAACTTGTTTTCAATAAATACTTTCTCTAAAGCTTCCTTATCCCTGATATCTACATTATAGAAAGTTGGTTTAACACCACAAATTTCCTTAATGCGGTCCAATACTTTCTCACATGAATTATATAAGTTATCAACTATTACACATTCATGGCCCTTTTGGATAAGTTCAACAACTGTATGAGAACCGATATAACCAGTTCCTCCTGTAACTAGAATCTTCATAAATAATCCCTCCTACTTTATGAAACTTATAGCACCAAAGATACCACTAGACAAAAGGCCCATAATGATACCTGCTAAAACAACACCACAAACTACAGCCAACACCGATTTCTTGAAATCAAGATCTAAGAAAGAAGCTGCTAGAGTACCAGTCCAAGCACCAGTACCAGGTAAAGGAATACCTACAAATAAGAATAACGCAACATAGACACCATTCTTAGACTTAGAAAGAAGCTTTTGTTTACCTCTTTCACCCTTTTCAATACAGAAACGACAGAACTTAGCAAAAGGCTTAAAAGAAACATCCTTACCCCACTCAAGTACTTTTCTTGCGAAAAAGAAAATAATAGGAACTGGAAGCATGTTGCCAACAATCGCAATTAAATAACTTGGAACAAGTGGCAAATGAAATGCAATCGCATAAGGAATAGCTCCTCTTAATTCTATCAATGGAACCATCGAAACTAAAAAAACAATCAAATATTTTACAAACATAACTCCTACCTAAATAATTTAAATAAATCTTGTCCTGTTACATAAATAAACAATAATAAGAACAAGGCATATGACAAACCTATTATATATGATTCTACCTTTTTACTAATAGGTCTTCTGATAATAGCTTCAATTAAAGTTAAGACAATACGGCCACCATCCAAGGCTGGAATTGGAATCAAATTAAAGATACCAACATTTAATGATAATGATGCAGCTAAAACAAAGTAATAAATAGCACCTGAATTAATCGCATCACTTGTAGCCTTATAAACACCAACCGGACCTGATAATTGATCTAGTCCAACACCTCTAAATAAACCAAGTAACATCGTTACTAATAGTAGAGTCATCTCCTTTAGATAATTAAAGCCATATTTAAAGCTACTTAAAAATGTAACCTTCTCAACCCCATAAGTCCCAAAAGCGATACCCAAGTAAGTATTACCATCCTTGGTACCTGGACTTAAAGTTAAAGTTTTATTATCTCCATTTCTATCAACAGTAACAGTGATATCACCGCTTTTATACAAAGACATAAAATCACTTAAGTCGCCATAAGTATCGATAGTCATTGAATAGCCATTATCAAATTCAAGTTTCTTAATATAATCACCAGCCATTAAACCAGCATTTTCAGCAGGAGAATCAGCAACTACTTGTTCAATCTTAGAACTTGGTGAAACACCAACCTGTCCAATAGATAAGAAAACCATTGCCATAATAACTAGCGCTAAAACACCATTCATAATCACACCAGCTAAAAGAATTAAAATTTTCTTAAACTTTGAGATACCGGCTAAAGTTCTTGAAACATCAACCATTTCAGTTTCCACTTCAATCTTTTCATCAAAATCATCTGGTGTATTAGCGATAGCACAATAACCGCCAATTGGTAATAGTCTTATTGAAAAAGTAGTCTCCTTACCCTTTCTTTGGTATAAAGCCTTACCCATACCAATAGAAAATTCAGGAACATAGATATTAAACATCTTGGCAACAATAAAATGTCCAAATTCATGAACCACTATAATTGCCATAAGCATCAATATAAATAAAATAAAATTAAATAAACTCATTAACTATTAGCCCAAAGATTTCTTACATAATTAGCAGCCCAATCATTATAGTAAATCAAATCATCCTCACTAGGATTCTTTACAAAATGAGCATGCTTAAGCGTCTTAATAA
>ERZ1026772.1150-NODE-1150-length-15243-cov-5.820516_pt1 | contig 15243 bp, 13 predicted proteins | sample MGYA00380124_ERZ1026772 | MGnify/ENA primary metagenome ERZ1026772 (study PRJEB33269, sample SAMEA4719760) | human gut metagenome | biome: human-associated habitat; feature: organic feature; material: feces | place: Cameroon | collected 2013-10 ...
GAAAACCTGATGCTAAACTTATTACAGAATTGTTAATTTAGTGGTAAACAATGGACACACAATCAGAAAAGAAAGTTACTATAAATCAGGTCGCAAACTACTGCGGAGTTTCCAAGACAACGATCTCCCGCTTCCTCAACGGCAAGTATGAGAACATGTCGGCGGAAACTAAGGAAAAGATATCCGCAGCGGTCAAGGCGCTCAACTATCACCCTGACCGTTCGGCGCAGCGGCTCAAAGCCAGCAGGACGATGCTTATCGGCTGCGTCATAGGCGACATCAGCAGCCCGTTTTCGGCGCTCCTGCTCAAGGGCATAACCTCCGTGTGCGAGGAGTCAGGCTATCAGGTGCTGTTTGCAGACAGCCGCGAAAGCGCACGCCGCGAGAAGAGAGCGATCCGGGGCTTCCTCGATAACCGGGTGGACGGACTCATCGTCAACACCTGCGGCAGCAATGACGAATACCTGCTTGAACTTCAGGGTCGCGGCATCCCGCTGGTGCTCGCGGACAGACCGCTGATGGAGCCGGGGCTTATCGACACGGTATGCAGCCGCAATCGGGAAAACGCGGCAGAGTGTACGCGCCTGCTCCTCTCCCAAGGCTATAAGCACATAGCCTTCTTTTCAGAGACGATAGCGAGGATAGCTCCGAGAGAGCTCAGATGCAAGGGCTATGCCGAGACCGTCATAGAGAACGGCGCGGTGCCGGAGATATACGAGATAGACTGCGATCATCCCAACAGCTGCGTCGACAGCCTGCGCGATTTCCTCGGAAAGCACGAGGGTGAGCGCATAGCGGTGCTCTCCGCCAACGGTACGACGACCCAGCGCATCCTTACGGCGATGAAGTTCTTAGGCATCAAGGCGGGCGCAGAGCTTGGCCTGTGTACATTTGACGATTGGGATTGGCTGCAGATAGCGGACCCCGGAATAACCGCGGTGGCGCTCAGCACGGGCGAGATCGGAGCAAGAGCGGCAAGGCTCCTGCTAGACAGAATAAACGGAAGCTCGGCTGAACCGCCCGCAGAGGAAATAGTCCCGTCTTCTATTATTATAAGAGAATCCACCACCGCAGGCGCGGCGAAAAAATAAAAAGAAAATCAGAAAATTCCGAAACGGCCGGCCGTTTCCACATCATTTCATGATGTGATGGTATTTGACAGATCAAAATGATTCCTCACTTATGAGGAATTATTTTAGGCCGTTTTTATAAACCGGTTTACGAAACCGTTATCTTGACGAAACAGACATGTTTTCATACTACCCCGTCGAAAACATTGTCTGGGTTAACGGAATCTTAACACCGAACGGCGCAAGACTTTATTTGTGTTACCGGCAGAGCGATCTGCCTGTATATAAAATTCATTATGGAGGAAAGATAATGAAAAACGTCAAATCTGTTCTCGCAATGCTCCTCGCACTGTGCATGGTTTTCGCACTGTGCGCATGCGGCCAGTCCGCAAGCACCACGGCTCCCGCAGCCACCGAAGCTCCCGCAGCTGATGCAGCAGCTCCTGCTGACACCGCAGCAGCAACCGACGGCGCAAAGGTCGGCCAGACCGTTCTGAAGTGCGCATTCAACCAGACCATCGAGAATCCTGAAGCAAAGACCCTTCAGAAGCTCAGCGACGATCTGTATGACGCCACCGAAGGCCGTTACTCCATCGAGGTTTATCCCGATGCTCAGCTCGGCGACCAGCAGCAGACCCTCGAGCAGTGCACCATGGACGCTCTCGACATGACCCTCGTTGCAAACTCCATCATCGAGACCTACGTTCCCGACTTCGCTATCCTCGGCACTCCTTACGTTTACGACAGCATCGAGCACCAGCAGAAGGTCTTCGAGTCCGGCAAGCTGGACGACCTGTTCGCCACCACCCGTGGCCACGGCTTCGTCGTTCTCTCCGCTTACTCCCTCGGCGCACGTAACCTCTACACCCGTGACAAGGCTGTCACCACTCCCGAAGAGCTCGCCGGCATGAAGATCCGCGTTATGGGTTCTGACACCTGCATCGCTATGATGAACGCTATGGGCGGCGTCGGTGTTGCAATGGCACAGGGCGACGTTTACTCCGCAATCCAGACCGGTACCCTCGACGGTGCTGAGAACAACATCATCACCTACGTTGACCTCGTTCAGTACGAAGTTGCTCCTTACTACAACAGAACCGGTCACCTCATGATCCCCGATGAGCTGTGCATCAATGCAAAGGTCTTCGACTCCATGTCCGCTGAGGATCAGGAAGCCCTCAAGAAGTGCGCATCCGAGTCCATTGATTACATGTTCAACCTCTGCGCAGAGCTCCGCTCCGACTACGAGGCAAAGGCAGCTGAGAAGGGCGTTATCTTCTCCGACGCTGATGTCCCCGCTTTCCAGGCTCTCTGCCAGGATCTGATCAATGACGTTGCTAACCGCACCGACATGACCAAGGCTGTTTACGAAGCGATCGTTTCCGAGCGCTAATCGGTTAAATAACTACTATTAATATTTAGTTCCCGCGTTATAACGGCCCGCAGCACGCCTGTGGGCCGTTTTTAAAAAGTCAGAAGGAGGCCACTCCGTGAAGGTATTCGACAAAATAAAATTCATAGTCGACAAGATACTCGAAGTGCTCGGCACGGCGACTCTTGGCATTATGACAGTTCTGGTCTGCTACCAGGTCATCGCAAGATACGTATTCAACGCACCCAGCGCTATCTCCGAAGCTCTCTCCCAGTACCTGTTCGTTTGGATGATTATGTTTGGCAGCGCTTATGTCTACGGCAGCCGTGAGCACCTCGCCATTGATATATTAAAGGACAAGTTCTCCCCGAAAATGTACATGATCGTCGAGGTCATCACCAACATTTTCCTGTTTGCGTTCATTCTTCTCATCTGCGTGTGGGGCGGCTGGCTCTACACCGCAAAGCAGGCTGTCCAGGTCGACCCGTCCCTGCACGTTTCCAAGGCGATCCTGTACGCCTCCATTCCCTTTACCGGCGTCATCACCCTGTACTACGCGGTCTATAACTGCGCACGTGCCATCAACAACTACAATCATGGCACCCGTACCCACGGCGATGAGCTCTCCGGTACCGCATGACAGGAGGTAGACAGAAATGACAGTTACAGCCATTGCGGGTATCGTAATGATCGCCCTCATCTTCGTTACCCTCGCTTTCGGTTTCCCGATCGGCCTGAGTATCGGTCTCGGCAGCGCCGCGGCTCTGTTCATCATCATGCCGAACCAGGGCTTCCTCACCATCTCCGCACAGAAGATGTTCCAGAGCGTCAACTCCTTCTCGCTGCTGGCAATACCCTTCTTCGTGCTTGCCGGCAACATCATGAACACCGGCGGTATCGCCCGCCGTCTCGTCGGCTGTGCGAAGCTCGTCGCGCACCGTCTGCCCGGCGCACTGGCTCAGACCAACATCGTCGCTAACATGCTCTTCGGCGCAATGTCCGGCTCCGGCGTTGCCGCGGCTGTCGCAATGGGCGGCATCCTCGGACCCATGGAGAAGGAAGACGGCTACTCCGATGAATACATAGCGGTCTGCAACATCGCCTCCGGACCGACCGGCATGATGATCCCGCCCAGCAACATCATGATCGTCTACTCCACCGTCGCCGGTTCTGTTTCCATCGCGGCTCTGTTCATGGCAGGCTACATCCCCGGCATCCTCTGGGGTCTCGGCTGCATGATCGTCGCTGGCGTCATGGCCAAGAAGCGCGGCTATGTCAGCACCGAAAAGTACAACGCAAAGTTCGTCCTCAAGACCCTGTGGGACGGCATTCCCAGCCTGCTGATGATCGTCATCGTTATCGGCGGTATCCTCGGCGGTATCTTCACCGCGACCGAGGGCTCCGCTATCGCTGTTCTCTACTCCCTGATCCTCAGCTTCATCTACCGCAACATCACTGTCAAGGATCTGCCCAAGGTCATCTGGAGCAGCGTCAAGACCACCGCGGTCATTGAGTACCTCGTCTGCGTGTCCGGTATCATGGGCTACGTCATGAGCTACACTCACATCCCCGCACTCGTCGCAAGCGCGATCCTTGGCTTCACCACCAACAGGTACGTCATCCTGCTCATCATGAACATCATCCTGCTCATCGTCGGCTGCTTCATGGACCCGACTCCCGCAGTTCTGATCTTCACCCCGATCTTCCTGCCCATCGTGCAGACCTGGGGCATGAGCCCTGTTCACTTCGGCCTTATGATGGTCATGAACCTCTGCGTCGGTACCTTGACTCCCCCTGTCGGCGCTATCCTGTTCGCCGGCTGCCGCGTGCATCAGGTCAAGATCGAGCAGATCATCAAGATGCTGCTGCCGTTCTTCGCAGTTATTCTCATCTGCCTGACCCTCATCACCTACGTGCCTTGGCTGACTATGTGCATTCCTCAGGCACTCGGCCTTGTGGGCTAATATCTGGAGGCTTATAAATGGATATCCGTTATTCAGCACATCCCGAAGATGTGAAGCGTTATACCACAGAGGAGCTGAGAAAAGAGTTCCTTATCCAGAACCTTTATCAGCCCGATACCGTGCAGGCTGTTTACTCCCATGTTGACCGCATGGTCGTTCTCGGCATCATGCCCGTGAACGAGGCTCTGCCTATCGACAAGGGCATCGACGTCTGGGCGAACTTCGGCACGAACTTCTTCCTTGAGCGCCGTGAAGCCGGTGTGTTCAACCTCGGCGGCGCAGGCTGGATAGAGGCCGACGGCGTGAAGTACGAGCTCGGCTTTGAAGACTGCCTGTACATCTCACGCAGCACAAAGTCCGTCGTGTTCGGCAGCAACGACAAGGAGCAGCCCGCGCGCTTCTACCTCGTCTCCGCTCCCGCGCACAAGGACTGCAAGACCACCTTTATCTCCATTAAGGACGCAAACAAGCGTCCCTGCGGCAGCAAGGAAAACTCCAACGAGCGCGTCATCAACCAGTTCATCCACCCCGATGTTCTGGAGACCTGCCAGCTCTCCATGGGGCTTACCCAACTCGCTCCGGGCAGCGTGTGGAACTCCATGCCCCCGCACACCCATGAGCGCAGAATGGAGATATACACCTACTTCAATCTCCCCGAGGGAGAGGTCGTCCTGCACCTGATGGGTCAGCCTCAGCAGACCCGCCACCTCGTCATGCAGAATTACGAGGCCGTCATTTCCCCGTCATGGTCGCTCCATGCCGGCTGCGGCACCTCGAATTACACCTTCATATGGGCGATGGGCGGCGAGAACCAGGCCTTCGACGACATGGACACCTTTGGTGTAAATAAGCTCAGATAAACCAAAAAATTCACCCTCCCGCGTTTTCCGTGGGAGGGTGAAGAAAAATCAGGATATTCGGAGCTTCAGAGAAGCTTTTTTATCCTGAGCATGGGCGAGGCCTTGAAGATGTGGAGGAACTGCTTCAAATCTTCGTCCTTGACCTTTGTGTAGTTTTCTTTTATAATACAATAGTCCATGAGGAAAAGGTAAAGACAGACTTCAAGCGGTGTCGCGAGAAACGCGGGGACATAGTCCGTATCTATAAGATAGACGGAAAGCCGCGTTTTCAGAAAGGCGTTGAAGCGCCCGTCGACCCACTTGTTCCCATAGACGATCTGAAGCCGCGCGGGAAGCTCCGGCATTGCCGCGGCGATGATGTTGCGGTTCTCGTCATTGAGCCCAGGTTCCGCCGCGTCAGGATCGTAGCTGCAGGTGTACTCATGGAAATGCAGCCCCTGTTTATCGTGCTTCAGCTTCTGCGGCTTGAAGACAACGTGTTTGTCCTTGAGATCCCTCTGGTACCACTCGGCGATTTTCATTTGGTCGAAATGGAAACCGGTTTCTATCCCCGCAAAGCTGTGCCCAACAGTGAAAACGGAGTCCGAAGCAGTGTCGAAATAGACCTCGTCGCTCTCGGCGGCGCGGCGGATTACCGCCTCCCATCTGCGGCGGAACTCCGGGTAATAGCTCCGGCTGCGGATCTCATTGTCCTGAAAGCTGTCGAGAAACTGCTGCAAAATTTTCTGATTATCCATAAACTGCACCTCGTTAACCGGTTTACAAACCGGGGATATCCGCGTTTGTATGACTGATATTATATTGTATTTCCTTTAATTTTACAACAGGAGGAATAAAAAATGGATGTATTGAAAAGACTGGCTCAGTCCGGTGTCGTCCCCGTGGTAGTCCTTGAGGACGCGAAGGACGCTGTCCCCACTGCCAAGGCGATGCTCGCCGGCGGCATTGACGTTATGGAGATCACCTTCCGTACCGCCGCCGCTGCCGATTCCATCAAAGCTGTCGCGCAGGAGTGCCCCGACATGGTCGTCGGCGCCGGCACGGTCGTAAATCTTGAGCAGTGCAAGCTCGCCGTCGAGTGCGGCGCAAAGTTCATCGTCTCCCCCGGCTATGATGAAGAGACTGTCGCATGGTGCTGCGACAACGGTATCCCTGTCACCCCCGGCTGCGTCACTCCTACCGAAATAATGATGGCTCTCAAGCATGGCCTCAAGGTCCTGAAGTTCTTCCCCGCCAACGTCTACGGCGGCCTGAGCGCGATCAAGTCCCTGGCTGGTCCCTTCGGCGGCGTGAAGTTCATCCCGACCGGCGGCGTCAATGCACAGAATCTGGCCGAGTTCATTTCCTCCCCGTACATCCACGCGGTCGGCGGCAGCTGGATCTGCCCGAAGGCCGACATAGCAGCCGGCAACTTCGATAAGATCACCGCGCTGTGCAAGGAAGCACGCAAGTCTCTGCTCGGCTTCGAGGTCGCGCACATCGGCATCAACACCCCTGACGCCGACGCTGCAATGGATGTCTGCAAGGCTTTCAACGATGCTTTCGACTTTAATGTCAAGCAGGGCAACTCCTCCAACTTCGCCTCCACCGGCGTTGAGGTCATGAAGACCATGTTCAAGGGCGCGAACGGCCACATCGCTATCCGCACCAACAAGATGATCCCTGCTATCGCAGAGATGGAGCGCCGCGGCTACGAGCTGGATATGGACTCTGTCAAGGACAAGGACAACATCAAGGCTGTTTACTTCAAGAATGAGATCGGCGGCTTTGCCGTGCATCTTCTTCAGAAATGATCGGAGGATTAATTAAATGAAGGTTCTTACTTTTGGCGAAATAATGCTCAGACTCAAGGCTCCCGGACAGGAGCGCTTCTTCCAGACCCCGATGCTCGAGGCCACCTTCGGCGGCGGCGAGGCAAACGTCGCAGTCTCTCTGGCAAACTACGGCATGGATGCCAGCTATCTGACCGTTCTGCCGAAGAACGCCATTGCCGACGAGTGCGTCAAGGATCTGCGCAAGTTCGGCGTGGACACCAGCCGCATCATCCGCGGTGCCGGACGCATGGGTATATACTACCTCGAGCCGGGCGCAAACCAGCTGCCCAGCAAGGTCGTGTACGACCGTGAGTATTCCTCCATCGCGCTTGCCAAGCCCGGCGACATCGACTGGGACAAGGCTTTTGAGGGCGTCGATTGGTTCCACATCACCGGCATCACTCCGGCTATCAGCGAGAGCGCAAAGGAGCTTTCCCTCGAATCCGTCAAGGAAGCGAAGAAGCGCGGCATCACCGTGTCCTGCGACCTCAACTACCGCAAGAACCTCTGGAAGTACGGCGTCCGTGCCGCCGAGGTCATGCGTGAGATCGCAAAGTATGTCGATGTTGCCATCGCAAACGAGGAGGACGTTCAGAAGTCCCTCGAGATCACTGTTGACGTCAACGTCGAGTCCGGTGAGCTTGACCGCAGCAAGTACAAGGCTCTCGGCGACAAGGTCCTTGCAGAGTACCCGAACATGAAGATGATCGCCATCACTCTGCGCGAGAGCAAGAGCGCCGACTGGAACGGCTGGGCTGCCTGCCTCAACGACGGCGAGAAGTTCTATGAGTCCAAGCGCTACGAGATCCGCGACATCGTCGACCGTGTCGGCGGCGGCGACAGCTTTGCCGGCGGCCTGATCTACGGCCTGAACAATTACGACTGCAAGCAGTCCGCGCTTGAGTTCGCCGTTGCGGCGTCCTGCCTCAAGCACAGCATCCTCGGTGACTTCAACCGTGTTGGCGTTTCCGATGTTGAGAAGCTCATGGGCGGCGACGGCACCGGCAGAGTCCAGAGATAAACTTTGGGGGCAGTGCCGCACAATACGCCTGCGGCATTGCGTGTCACTGCCCCGTAAAAAATTCCCCGCCTGTTTCCTGCACGATACAGGCGGTTATTTACCCAGGCTTCAGAAACCGGTTAACCAAGTTTTAAAAAATATTTCGAAAAGGAGAAATTAACTATGGACATGATGAAGCAGTTTTCACTTGAAGGCAAAGTCGCTCTGATCACCGGCGCGGCTTACGGCATCGGCTTTGCGATAGCCGAGGCTTACGCAAACTGCGGCGCAAAGATCGCTTTTAACTGCCGCGGCGAGAAGCACATGGAAGAGGCCATGAAGGCCTATGCCGAGAAGGGCATCGACGCCAAGGGCTACTACTGCGACGTTACCAATGAAGAAGACGTCGTCAAGATGGTCGCGGACATCGAGCGTGACCTCGGCACCATCGACATCCTTGTCAACAACGCCGGCATCATCAAGCGCGTTCCGATGCTCGAGATGGAGGCAAAGGACTTCCGTCAGGTCGTCGACATCGACCTCGTCGCTCCCTACATCGTCTCCAAGGCAGTCATCCCCGGCATGATAAAGAAGGGCCACGGCAAGATCATCAACATCTGCTCCATGATGAGCGAGCTCGGCCGTGAGACCGTTTCCGCATACGCCGCCGCAAAGGGCGGACTCAAGATGCTCACCCGCAACATCTGCTCCGAGTACGGCGAATACAACATCCAGTGCAACGGCATAGGACCCGGCTACATTGCCACTCCTCAGACCGCTCCTCTGCGCGAGCGCCAGCCCGACGGCAGCCGTCATCCCTTCGATCAGTTCATCGTTGCAAAGACTCCGGCAGCCCGCTGGGGCACCACTGACGACCTCATGGGCCCGGCAGTGTTCCTCGCTTCCGATGCATCCAACTTCGTCAACGGCCACGTTCTGTATGTCGACGGCGGCATCCTCGCCTACATCGGCAAGCAGCCGTGATCTGAGTCGGGATAAGGAGATCATGCAATGAAGGCAGCTGTATTGAAAAATTGGCTCGATCTCGAGCTGTGCGATATACCTGTGCCGGTCCCCGGCGAAAATGAAGCGCTCATCAAGGTGAAGCGCGCAGGCGTCTGCGGCTCCGACATTACCGTTTACCGCGGCAAGCACATGACCGCTACCGTCCCGACCGTTCTCTGCCATGAGATCCTCGGAACGATAGAGTCCCTGCCCGAGGGCTACGACGGCAAGTTCAAGCTCGGTCAGCGCGTGCTGATGAACCCGATCATCTCCTGCGGCAAGTGCGCTGCCTGCCAGCGCGGTCTGCCTTGGGTCTGCGAGAACCTGAAGCTCCTCGGCATCCATGTCGACGGCGGCTTTGCAGAGTACACCAAGGTCGGTGTTGACAAGCTCGTCGCGCTCGATGACGACATCCCCGACGAGGTCGCTATCCTCGGCGAGCCGTTCGCCGTCGGTCAGCACGTCATGGTCAACTCTCAGGTGCAGAAGGGCGACAAGATATTCATTTCCGGCGGCGCTACCGTCGGCCTGTACATCGCGGTGTTCGCGAAGGCAGCGGGCGCAGGGCGCGTTATAATCTCCGAGATCAACGAGCCGAGACGCAAGTTTGTCGAGTCCATGGGCTTCGAGACCATCAACCCCACCGAGACCGACGCAATGGATCTCATGCGCGAGGTCACCGGCGGCCACGGCTTCGATATCGTCTACGATACCTCCGGCGCTCCCGCATGCGTACTCCAGATGCCTGACCTCTGCCGCTGCGGCGGTAAGCTCCTCAGCCTCGGCCTCTCCGGCGATGCGTACCCCTTTGTCATCGGCAAGGTCTCCTTCAAGGAGATCAAGCTCATCGGCAACCGCCTGTACAGCCAGGAGGACTTTGAGCAGGGCGTGCGCTTCCTCGAGGACAATTGGCGCGAGATGCACCTCGACCGCATGGTCACTGACCGTCTCGGTCTGAGCGAGATCAACAAGGCCATCCAGATGATGCTCGACGGCACCAACATCTGCAAGATCATCATCGATCCCACCAAGTAATATACCGCTTGAAACGCAGCAGGAGCAGCCAACTTAGGCTGCTCCTGCTTTATGGTGCGGAACGAAAAGACAGCTCCCATGCGTCACGGGAACTGTCTTTCAGTTTATCGAAGAGGTTCTTTGATAAGTTATTTTACGCTGAAGAGGATATCGCCGTAGGAGGGGTACGGCCAGTACTTCGCGGCGCAGTGGGTCTCCATCTCATCGACGATGATGCGCAGCTCGTTCATTGCGGCAAATATTGTGTCTCTGTAATAGCGGGCAAGCGCGAGGGTATCGGTGATGTCCTTGACGCCCATGAGCGCGTATTCAAGAGCTTCAGCCTTCTTCGTGGCGGAGGCGAGCAGGACGCTCACGTGACCTGCGAGCCTCTCTTCGTAGCTCGTGTCGATACCGCCGCCGATGGCTTTCTTCGCAGCGACAGTCTCGGCAAGCTCCTTGGTGTAGGCGCTGGCGGCGGGGAGGATATCCTTCCAGACCATGTCGAGCATAGTCTGAGCTTCGATGTGCAGCACCTTGCTGTAGTTATCGAGCTTGATCTCATAGCGCGCATGCAGCTCGGTCTCGGTGTAGACCTTGTGGCGGGTGAAGAGCTCGACGTTCTTCTCGCTGAGATAATAGGGCACACAGTCGGGCGTGGAGCGCAGGTTCAGCAGGCCGCGCTTCTCGGCTTCCTTGACCCAGCTCTCATCGTAGCCGTTGCCGTTGAAGATGATGCGCTTATGCTTATGTATAACGTCCTTGATAAGGTCGTGCAGAGCGGCTTCAAAGTCGTCAGCCTTTTCGAGGATATCTGCATACTGACGCAGGGACTCGGCGACCGCGGTGTTCAAAACGACGTTCACACCGGAAATGGACGCGGAGGAGCCGGGCATACGGAACTCGAACTTGTTGCCGGTGAAAGCAAAGGGCGAAGTTCTGTTGCGGTCGGTGGTGTCCTTGGGGAACTTCGGCAGTACATGGACGCCGACCTTGATAAGCTCTTTCTCCTTGCTGCCGTAGGGGGTGTCGGTCTCTATGGCGTCAAGGATCGCGCCGAGCTCATCGCCGACGAACATGGAGACGATAGCGGGAGGCGCTTCGTTCGCGCCGAGACGGTGGTCGTTGCCGGCGGAAGCGACGGAGATGCGGAGCATATCCTGATAATCATCAACGGCCTGAATGACCGCGCAGAGCATCAGCAGGAACTGAGCGTTCTCATAGGGAGTGTCGCCCGGCTCAAGGAGGTTCACGCCGGTATTGGTGCACATGGACCAGTTGTTGTGCTTGCCGCTGCCGTTTACGCCGGCAAAGGGCTTTTCGTGCAGAAGGCAGACCATGTCGTGCTTCTTCGCTATCTTCTGCATGAGCTCCATGGTAAGCTGGTTGTGGTCGGCGGCAATGTTCGTCGTGGTAAAGATAGGTGCAAGCTCATGCTGCGCGGGGGCGACCTCGTTATGCTCGGTCTTTGCGAGTACGCCGAGCTTCCACAGCTCATCGTTGAGCTCCTTCATGAAGGAGGATACGCGGGTCTTGATAGCGCCGAAGTAATGATCCTCCAGCTCCTGACCCTTGGGCGGCTTTGCGCCGAAGAGCGTGCGCCCGGTGTAGAGCAGATCCTTGCGCTTTTCAAGGATGGACTTATCAATGAGGAAATACTCCTGCTCGGGGCCGACGGTCGTCCTGACAGAAGTGGCGTCGGTATTGCCAAAGAGCTTGAGGACTCTCATGCCCTGCTTATTGATGGCTTCCATCGAACGCAGCAGCGGGGTCTTCTTATCGAGCGCTTCGCCGCCGTAGGAGCAGAAGGCGGTCGGGATGCAGAGGACGCCGTCTTTTATAAATGCGTAGGAGGTCGGGTCCCATGCGGTGTAGCCGCGTGCCTCAAAGGTCGCGCGCAGGCCGCCGGAGGGGAAGCTGGAGGCGTCAGGTTCACCCTGAATAAGCTCCTTGCCGGAGAACTCCATGATGACCTTGCCGCCCGCAACAGGGGAAATAAAGCTGTCGTGCTTCTCTGCGGTGATGCCGGTCATGGGCTGGAACCAATGGGTGAAGTGGGTTGCGCCCTTCTCAATGGCCCAATCCTTCATCGCGTTTGCGACGACCGTGGCGGCCGCGCTGTCAAGGCGCTTGCCGTCGTTTATCGAGCGCTGCACCTGCATGAACACGTCCTTGGGAAGACGCTCTCTCATAACGGAATCGTTGAATACATTGCAGCCGAAAATCTCAGTGACTGTGCTCATGAACTTACCTCGTCTTTCTCCCCGGGGCGCAGCGCCGACGGGATCAAAAATAAAAATCGGCAAAGATGCCATGCAATACTGCACGACGCCTTTGCCGTTTCAATATGTGCGGATTATAGTGCGCTTTCGCTAATTTGTCAAGCCCCTTTTTGTGGACTTCAGCAAAAAATTTTTGGTACAGCGGTCAGGCCTTACAGGCGCTGGCTCCCGGCGAGGGCGCGGTTCTTATACTCGGCCTCTCCGGTCACGTCTTTAAGGATCTTTATCTCCGGCGGCAGACGGCCGGTGTCAGCGCCGTAGGCAAAGAGGATGGCCTTATCAGAGCAGAAGGGATAGACATCCAGCTCCATGCGCCGCTTTTCATATGTAAAGCTGTATTTCTGCTTTATGACGCTGTGCAGGGAGACATCCGCCTCCATGAGATAGGCCACGTATTCCTTCTCGGAAATGGGCTTCTCGGTGACCCAGCGCGTCCCATCCGGGGCGATGCGTTTTTCGGTATAGAAGTACAGATAGCCGCTGCCGTTCTTCTGCTGGCGGATACGGCGCTCGGTGTCCTGCCTGACAGGGACGAGGTAGGTCTGCATCATCTCAGCGGGCGCAGCGCCGAGGAGCTTTTCGAGCGAGGCGCAGTCCGGCATCGCGACGAGATACTTCTTCTTGCCCAGCTCGGGTGCTGCCTGACCGATTATGCGGTATATCTGCGCGATGGCGCGGTCGATCTTGTCTTCAAAGTTCACGGAATTATCGATGACATAGACCGCGGGGTGGGTGCTCCACGCGCGCAGAGTGAGATCATCCTTCTCTCTAGCGACCTCGACCGTCTCATAGCGCGCGGCGTTGCCGTAATTATACGCAAACTCCGCGCCCTTGGCGCAGGTGACGAGGTGGAGAACGGCGTCATACCCGGAGAGCACCTCCTGCTCCGTCTTGCCGAAATGGGCGAGGGTCTTTGCAAACTGTGCGTCGGATATATATGCCTTATCGTCAAGCACGGCACGGTCATAGATGATGAGCACCTTGTCCTCCGGAACCATTTCCGCGCCCTTGAGAGCGAGGCGCTCCTTATGCAGCTGATCCTCAATGACAAAATACTGGAAATCCTCCATGCTGACGCAATTGCCGAACGGGCGGATGCCGAAGCCGGAGATAAGCTCCGTCGCCGTCTCGGGTATGGTGATGACCTTCCAGCCGTCCTCCTGCCTGAACTCCTTGAGTATGCGGCTGATGAGCGTGGTTTTCCCAGCGGCGGGGCCGCCGGTGAGAACGATACGGGTGATGCTTTTTGGCATGTGCGCTCCTCCAATCCGGCGTCCGGGCGCCGGTAAACGTTCTGGTTTTACACAAAAATTATAGCATTTTCGTATTTTCTGTCAAGGCTTTTTAAAGCACGTCACTAAATGCCGGCTGCATCACTCGAGATTTGCCGTAGATTTGGCTGAGAACCCCCGGATATTCCCGCGCACAGGGGCGAAATTGGGGCGAAAGTGGGGAATAAACACCGGAAAAAAGCACAAAAACGGGGCTTCGGACACGACAACCCTTGACTAAAATGCAATTTAGATGTATTATCTATTAGTGGTTTAGTATCCATTTCTATTGAAAATAGAACGGAGGAACTTGTATGAGCATGATTCCTGAAGTAAAATGCCGCCGCTGCGGTGCGACATTTTCTTCCATGCGCAGCCGCTGCCCCAACTGCGGCACCCGTAGGGTCGCACAGAGCGGGCGCGCACCAAGCACCACGCCGGGAACGGTCAAGGGTACCGCTTCCTATGAGCGTGCTGAAACGAACACAAAATGGCAGATGATATTCGGTTTGATCCTTGTCGTCGCGGTTATTCTGGCCGTCGTCGTTATGGTCAGCACCAGCCTTGACGGCAGCGATTCAAGCAACAAGTCCACGGCGATCACCCCCCCGGTTGTGACGGAGTACGTCCCCATCATTGAAGCCGCGCCTACGGCTGAGCCGACACCGACGCCGACTGTCGAGAGCATCAAGATATTCTTCTACACGGATGAGAAGAAGGATGATTTCACGATGCACGTCGGCGAGACGGTCGACCTGACCGCTCAGGTCCTGCCGCTCACGATACAGGGCGTTAAGGTCGAGTGGACCAGCGCAAACACCGATTGTCTCACGGTCACATCGAAGGACGACCTCAACTGCACGGTCGAGTGCATTGGAAGCATCGGCGGAGGCGTCAAGCTTACCGCAAGCTGCCTCGGTGTTGAAAAGACCATCACGGTCTATTGCCTTGAGTGATCGGAATAATGTGTTCGGAGAGTTCCGGAGGCCATATGGCCTCCGGAATTTTTCTCGCTTGTCAAAAAAGTCCTTGCCGGACTTTTCTGACCGCGCTTTCCGCCGAGCATTTTGAACGCTTTCAAAATGCTATTACCGAAAGCCTTGATGTATCAAGGCTTTCGACGGCGGTTTATCCAATTTGAGGCGGGCCTTGCCCCCTCAAGCTCCCCCGCTACTCTGTTGTCTGGCATTAAAAATAATTTTTGAAAGCCTAGAATTTTTCCGCTTTCCACAGAAACGACCCGCCGAATTTGTACAATCTTTCAAAATTTTGTATTTTCTGCGATTAGCTCTTTGCAAACCGGCGTTTTTGATATACAATGGTACAAACACCGCAGAGTGATTGGAGCATAGCATTGTGCGGTATACGATAGGCCGCCTGTCAGGCCGCGAATGCACATCCTCGCGGCGGGCACAGGAAGGTCTGTTATGTCTGGACGGGGATACCGCAAGTCCCCGTCCTTTCTTATGCCTATTACCGAGAGGCGAAGCGCCGATACTTCTGCCTCTCATAACTCAAATCGAAGCCCAGCGAAGCGGGTTCGATTTGAAAAGGAAGAAGGAGATCGCATAGTGCAGTTTTCGCCGCAAGG
>ERZ1026772.1151-NODE-1151-length-15239-cov-7.607218_pt1 | contig 15239 bp, 14 predicted proteins | sample MGYA00380124_ERZ1026772 | MGnify/ENA primary metagenome ERZ1026772 (study PRJEB33269, sample SAMEA4719760) | human gut metagenome | biome: human-associated habitat; feature: organic feature; material: feces | place: Cameroon | collected 2013-10 ...
TCACTTCGACCTTATAGTCTTGGAACCGCGATGCGAATTTGGGCGGTATAACGCACAGATCGCTGAGCTTGCAGACCGATCCCCATTTTCTATTGTATCCAAAATAAAGCACGCGCGTAAATATCGGAACAATTCTTCCGCCATTTTTGCAGTTCTGGCTTTGGACATAGTAGCCCAATGCATCGTAAACCATGACGCGAATTGCCATATCGAGCTCGGGTTCCGTTTGGTTTTCGAGCCCAAATAGCGCGACGCTGAGCCCAAACTCATCTCGACACAGCTTGAATACATCGCGAAACCGCTGCAACACGCTATCTTTGATTATCGCAACCATCTCTGGTGAAACTTCGGTCAGGCTATTGGGGTCTAACCGAGTTTCACCATCTGCTTGAAACGAACCGTCGCCATCGAGATCATTCCAAACCGAAGTAAATACGTCATTTTTCGAAAACAAATGCTTTTCACGTAAATCTTTCGCTCCCATACGACGTCTCCTGAGCATGAGATCGATATCGGTCGACGACTTCGTCAACCGACTCGATCAAAGCCTCCGTTCTGACATCGTAGCAATGAGTGAAAACATTTACAATGAACAGATGAAAAATAATGAACACATCAGCTTATTTTTTTTTGCCCACAGCTCGCACGAAATCTATTTGCCATAGACGAGCAAAACGCGTTCGTGGGCGAAGGTGACGTACATTTTACCGGGGGCAGGAAATTCGTCGACGATCCCCGATCCAAATTTGACATGTTCGATGCGATCGCCCAATTGATAATCGACCGATTTGATGCTGTATGGACGAACAGGGCGAGTATTTGCCGAAACGAGGGGAGTGACGGCTTTCGGTTCGGATGATTTTGAAGACTTTGTCGATTTCGATTTTGGCAATGGCGAACCCTCGACTGTCGATGCGGCGATTGCCGTTTTCGTATTCCGCTTTAGGCTCATGCGATCGGTCGCGATGGGGCGATATTTATGGTACCCTCCACACGATTTGCATTGAACCTGGGCTATCTTGCCATCCGAAACGGCGACGATGACGTGCCACGATTCGCCGCATTTGCTACAAACGGCTTCGATATCTTTGGCGACGGCAGTATCATCAAAAACTGGTAACATGTAGGATCCTTCAAAAAGTGGTCTGCCCCCCATCGAAGGCATGGGGGCTGTATCGAGTTCGACGATGCACCAGCGATATCCATGCACGCATGCAAGGGGGACAGAAAAATCAAAGCGCCTCCAAACGAAGGCGACGAGAAACGCAACTCCGGAGCACGAAAAGCCGCCATTTAGCGGCGCATTTCGGTCGCTCCAAAAGCCGGCGCGTTTTAGTCTTTCTGCATGATTTAATCAAGATTGATGCGCGAAGAATGCAGAGTTTTTCGGGCAAAATGTGCGCAATTTCGTTCGAAATTGTCGACTAAAACGGATATAAGGTCGAACCCAAAAGGCGAACTCATACGAGATTGCTTTTGCTGTAGAAATCAGCCATTTGGGGTTTGTTTGATTCTTCAGATAATTGCGAAGCATAGGAGTAATGTTATGAAGAGACATCATCTGGGATTGTTCTTTGTCTGCATAGCGGCCGCCGCCTCGGCATCTTGTAGCGAAGGAACCGACAACAGCACGTGTACCGATGGCGCGTATAAATGCGTCATCAATACGCTCAATAAATGCGTCGACGGCCAATGGCAAAACGAGACGACGTGTAGCGCAACACAAACGTGCAATGAAACAGAGGGGCGTTGCGTGCCAAACAGCGCGGAACAACCCCCAACCACCGATCAATGCTATCCAGATGGCGTACGTCAATGCGTAGGTAGCGCCGCCGTCAGAGAATGCCGCAACAAAAAATGGGAAACCGTTGAAACGTGCAACGACGACCAGACTTGCAACGATGTCACCAAATCTTGCACTTCCAAAGCCAATCCCGATCAACCATCCACCGATTCATGCCCACAAGACGGCATGAATCGATGTATCGGTCATGCGCTCCAAGAGTGTATGAGCAATAAGTGGAAAACCGTTCAAACGTGCAACGACGACCAAACTTGCAACGAATTGACCAAATCTTGCGATCCCAAGACCAATCCCAATCCGGGACAAGACACCGATCCCCCTGCGCAGAAAGAATGCAACAATGGCTCTTTCAAATGCGAAAAGCTCGCCGTTTACGAATGCCGCAATGAACATTGGACTCACGTCAATACGTGTGTAACAGGCACAGAAGTTTGCAATGCCCAAACGGGCAAATGCGATCCCGATACCCAACTCTGCACCGATGGTCACGAAAAGTGCAACGATGATTTGTCGGCAGTCGTCGTATGCAAGGGCGGCGCCTTTGTCGAGAAAGAAAAATGCGACACGGGCAAAGCCTGCTTGGGGGCGCAATGCATCGAAACGACGACGTGCGACCCCACGACGAAAGACTCATGCGATGGCAATGTCAGCGTCCGATGTCGCAATGGTGCGATCGTCCGCCAAGATTGCGGCGACGATGAATGCGTCGTGCGCGGCGACAATGCGATGTGCGAACAACACGTCTGCGAAGACGGCAGCGTCGATTGCAAAGACGACGGCACAAAACGCGTTTGCCAAAATAACACTTGGATCGAAACGCCCTGCAATACCGACGCGGAGATTTGTAGCGCCGGCGCTTGTGTCGAACGCACATGTAAAGAAGGCGCAAAGCGCTGCGAAAACAACGCCGTCGAAGTTTGCCAAAACAATGCATGGACTGTCGAAACGCAGTGCAACGACCAGATGTGCCAAAATAATGCCTGCGTCAACGTCGTCTGCTCGACGGGCGACATGCGATGCGACGCCAGGAAAATCCAAACCTGCGACAATAATCAATTCACTACGACGAAGACATGTAGCAAGAACGAAGTCTGCATTGAAAACGGCAAACGCGCTGAATGCAAAACGAAGACATGTAAGAATGACGCAAAGCAATGCTCGGGCAATAAACTTCAAGTATGCCGAAACTACGAATGGACCGATAAAACAGACTGCGCCGCGACTAACACGATTTGCGATAATAATAGTAAATCGTGCAAAGCACCAGAATGCACAGAAGGCGCAAAGAAATGTAGTAAATCGAAAAAAACGGTAATGATATGTAAGAATGGAGATTGGACAAATGGCGATAAATGCTCGGAAATGACGCCAGAGAAAAGATGCAAAGAAGAAAACAATACGGCTACTTGCGTTGCCCACGTTCCATCGGCATGCACCGAAGGTACGACTTGCGAAGGAAATACTCTCGTCGTCTGTACCGGAGGCAAAAAAACGACGACCGACTGCTCGACACAACCAGCCCCAGGTACGTGTGTAAAGAGCGGCGCAACGGCGTCTTGTAAACCTTACGAATGCACGGGCAACGGATACAAATGCTTTGATAACACGCTTAAACAATGCAATCCACAGCATAAATACCAGAAGATTAATGATTGTAAAGCCGATCAAACGTGTAACGAAACGGCTGGAAAATGCGACGATCAAGAGTGCTCGGGTGATAACGTCTTTAAATGCGATGGTAACGTCCTTAAAAAATGCATCAATCACAAATATGAAAAGGTCAGTACGTGCGCTCAAGACACGACGTGCGACGCTTCGGCACCAGGATGTACGCCAAATGCATGCAAAGCCAATGAATACAGTTGCGACGGCAAAACGCTCCGCGAATGCAAAAACAATCAATGGAGCAACAAAAAGACTTGTGCCAATAACCAAGAATGCGATAGCACGAAAAAGACTTGTGTCAACCACGAATGCGAAGGGACAGCCTACGCATGCGATGGCAAAACCCTCAAACGTTGCGAAAATTATAAACTCGTCGAAGTCAATACTTGCACCGATATACAAGAATGCGACAAAACCCTAGGCAAATGCGTCGATCACGAATGCGAATACAAAGAAAAGCACGCCTATTGCGATGGGCAAACGCCTAAAGTATGCGAAAACTACAAGATCACTTCGGGCACTACGTGTACATCGGCTCAAATCTGCGACAATTCCAAAGGCCAATGCATCGCTCGCACTTGCCAAGATGGCAATTATATGTGCACGACCGACAATAAACTCCAAAAATGCGAAGGGAACGCTTGGAAACTCGAGAAACAATGCCAAGCCACTGAAACGTGCAATGCCACGCAAAAGAAATGCGAACTCAAACCCGTTTGCACCAAAGACGACATGCGATGCAATGGCAATGAAGCACAAAAATGCAATGCCCAAGGGCAGTGGCAAACGGATACGACTTGTAACGCCAATCAAGTTTGCGAAGTCAAAAGCAAAACTCAAGCCCAATGCACCGATAAATGGGAACTTCCGAGTTGGTGCAAATTCCAATCCATCGATAACTTTGGGCGCGGCTACGGGCGCATCCTCATTCCCGCCTCGGTCGACGCTTCGAAGATCAAGGCCGAATTCGTTTGCGGTAGCGCAACGCAGCCCGTCTCGACATGGAAAACCATCTCCACTGGCATCAACAACAAGAAATGCAACAATTGCGGTCCGAACAAAGAGTATATGGCGCCGTCGATCCCACTCACGCCGGGCAACTATGCATGCGCCTTTAGCTTCGTTTTTGGCCCCGAAACGATCTATTGCCCGACTGCCGAAAAGAACGATGGCGGAATCGTCAAAACAGACGCGCTCGTACTCGATGCTCAACACACCCTAGCTCACAGTGTCCGAGCCATCGCCGACGACGACGCCATCACTTGGTGCAAGGGGGGCACCGTCAAAGAAGGCGAGAACGCCTATATTCAAGCACTATTGCCAAAGGAGATCCGCGGATCACAAGCTCAGGCCAAGATCATTTGCGGCGATAAAGATCAATTGCCCAGCACGTGGACGAAGGCTATCGCTACGCACGAAAATCTCCTCTGTGACAATTGTGGCGATAACATCGAATACATGACCGACGCGATAACTGGCGCCAAAGGCAATGCTTGTGCCACGATCATCACCTTCGGCAAGAAATCGTACGCATGCAAAATCAACGGCGACAACCCAATCGAATTCAAAACGTCCGAAAAACTCGCCGATGATTACTTGAGCATCGTCGCCCAATAACGACGATTCACACTTTTTTTCGTTATACATCGTATCGTTTTGCACTCCGTTCATAGCCCCCATGCCATGCGACAAGGGGCTATGGGCTCGGTGCTAACGCTCTCCTCTTCATCTACACATTTCACCATTTGTCATGATACCCGTATTTGAACCATCGCCCGAAATTGGCACACCACTCGATAAACACTTTCACATCGTCCTCGTCGAACCCGAAATTCCCCCCAATACCGGCACTATCGCCCGGCTCTGCGCCGGAACCGATACGCATCTGCACATCGTCAAACCGATGGCATTCGAACTCGACGACTCCAAACTCAAACGCGCTGGGCTCGATTATTGGCCCAATGTCCACTTGAGCATACACGAGAACTTCGACGAAATCGTCGCCCTCTTCGGACGCGAACGCCTCCACCTCTTCACGACGAAAACCGAACGACGCGTCTCGGATGTCAAATTCCGACTCGGCGACGCCCTCGTCTTCGGACCCGAGACGCGCGGACTCAGTCTAGCCCTGCGCACGCCACTCCAAGATCGTTGCGTCACACTCCCCATCCGTAAAGACCACATCCGAAGCCTCAACCTCGCCATATCGACGGGCATCGGCCTATACGAAGCCCTGCGACAAGTCGATTACGAACCGATCGACAACATGCCCGCCGATGCCGTATTGCTCGATAATCCCGAGCATTTTTATGAGTGACACCATCGAAATATATCGATCACTCCACACATTTTGCACATATCGATGACGATATAGATTTGCAACTTGTCGAAAAAACCGAGGCGTATGCGCGCAACGCAAGTGAGCACATAGCCGAGGCAGTTGCGCGTATTGGCTGCAAGCCAATAGCTCAACCGCTCCTGCGTATTGGCTGCAAGCCAATAGCAGGAGCCACAAAGCCACCGTTGCAAATCATCTAACGACAGAACGGTCGCTTCGATATCGATATGAATATACATTTCAACATCGATATAAATATATATATTACAAAGAATATAATTATATGAGATGGAATTTTGAGACATACAAATAATTACACACATACTCATCGCGATCGATATAAACGAAACAATATAAAATACACAGCAAACGATATATATAAAGCAGACGGCACATGCGATTTTGAAAAAAATGCGCCGACGTCTTTTTTTGTTTGTTCAGAAATCGAGGTTGGCATATAATTGTGCACAGGTGGTCTATCGTAAACTGCTATAGGAGGCATTATGCGTGTATTTTCGAAGATTTCGGCGAGTATGATGACGGTTTTGGGCGTGACGGTTGGGGCGTTGGTGGCGTCTCCGGCCGAGGCGCAACTCGTAGCCGAGGCGCGATCGGTCGAGGTGCACGTCGTCGTCGAGAGCTCGGGGCGTACGGTGGTGAGCGACACAGTCGAGTGGCAAGTGAGCTCGGGGCAGATGACGGCGATGGCGTTTCAGAACCCTGCGATTCGAAACCCGAGTTTTATTGCGGGGAGCCTTTATGCCGAACACGCGTCGCAAAATAGGCGCGTGCCGTTGAAGGTTATCGATATTGGGAGCCAGGAGTGGGAGTTCGAGGCCGACCCCAAGATGCCTCCAGGCACGTCGTATTGGCAGTTTTCGTACGAAGGCAACCTCATTAACCAAGGTTTGGTGGGCAAAACGACCAACGACGCCGGCACGAATTTATATTATTTTCATTGGAACCCAGTCGATTGGGATGACGCACTGCGATACCGCGATATATATATGACATTGCCCATCGTCATCGCGCCTGACGAAGTAGCCGAGCAAACCGATAAGGCAAATATATATCGCGTTTCAGACGACACCTTTTACAAATTCATGGGGTATCGCCGTAGCGATGGCATGAATGCGGGCAACGAAAACACGGCGATTGTATTGACGACGCCATCGATAAATCGGCGATGTAAAATCGACGTCGTCGGCAAACGGTTTGTCAACAGCAATCATACATATCTCACTTTGCACTTTACTCAATTCAATGTTTCAAAGCGCGAACCGCTCGATTTATTGTTTTATATAAAATCCGACAGCGTTTCGTTCGATCCGAGTGCTGCGGCTGTAATGAAAACGACGAATTACGATGATGTAGAGAATGCAGGAGTATCGGACGTCCCCATCGGTTATACGACTGCGCAATGGTTGACGAGTATATTGACGGGATTTGCCGCCGCTGGTACGTTTTTACTCGTCGCGCGCAGAACGGCGCGGAAACGCAAAAAAACCGAAGAAGCGCTCGAAAAGCTCACCCAAAACGAAGGCATACTCGATGCGGTTTGGGAGGCGCCACAGCTACAAGTCGGCGGCTATGGCACAGAGGGCAAGATTGCCCGTTCGCTACACCCCATCGAAGTCGGTTTGCTCCTCGGGCTCAGCATCGATCAAATCATTGGCATGTTTGTACAAGCACTCGCCGATCAAGATAAACTCATCATCAAATCGCTCGAGCCGATTACCATCATCCCCAAACAAGACGTCGATAGTTTGAGCGATATCGAACAAAGATTCTTGGCGTGTTTCGACGATATCGGGGTTATCGACAATGCCAAATTGCAAGATTTCATTGAGCATGTCATTACAGATTTCAAAGATCGAACATGGGATTGCGATATCGATGCAACGCGACGATATTATATGGAAATGATGTATGAGAACCCCGACGAAACCGACCCGACGAAGATGAAATTCAAAGCCTTCGACGACAAAGTCATTTCGACGCGATTTAGCGATGACGATTATCGATATTATTGTGCATATCAATGTTATTGGTTGCATTGCAATCGTTATTATACACACGAATACAATTATCACCATGGACTCCCAGAGACCTATCAACATTCGCTCAACGACTACGTCGCCTCATCGGCGTGCTTTAGCGCTTGTTTCACACAACCCAACCTCGACAACGTCTGTCATAGTGCTTGCCATAGTGCTTGCCACGATGCTTGCCACGATGCTTGTCACAGTGCGTGTCATAGTGCATGCCACAGTGCGTGCCATAGTGCATGCGTATCGGGGGGGGCACGATGAGCATTCCCGAAACGTTCTCGCTCGACTGGATCGACGATTTTTGGAAGACTTGTGGGCCGCTCGCATTGTTGCGCCCCGAAGACGGTGTACTCATCTTGCCGCCAAACCGCGTCTATCGCGTCAATCCGACGGCACAACGCATATTACAATGGTTGCAAGATGGCAATCGAGCCGAAGATTTCCCTGGGCTCGACGATACGCGTCGTTTGCAAGTCGACGAATTCTTCCGCAATATCGCCCTTGCCGTTTCGAATAAAATACATCACGCCACGCGCATACCCTATACATTCGATTACAATAAATTGCCGATATTGGGCGAAATTGCCGTCACGTATCGATGTAATAACCGATGTCGTTTTTGTTATGCGGGCTGCGATGGGGCTTGTGGGCGCCTCGATAGCAAAGATATTGCCGCCGATGATATCAAAAAGATCATCGATATATTCAAAGACGATGCAAAGATCCCTTTCTTTTCGTTTACGGGTGGCGAGCCACTGTTGCGAAACGATCTCGAAGATCTGATGCGCTATGCCGAATCGCGCGGGTTGCGAATCAATCTCGTCACCAATGGCACGCTGGCGACGAAAGAGCGAGCCCAATCGCTCTACGATGCGGGGCTTCGCACGGCGCAAATCAGCCTAGAATCGCCCGACGAAACTATACACGACCACTTGTGCGGGCGCAAAGGATCGTGGAAGCAGACGATCGAGGGAATTGAAAACTTGCGCTCGGCAGGCATACTCGTGCAAACGAATACGACGTCGACGCGGATCAATATCGAATCGATCGCCGATTTGCCGGCACTTTGTAAACGATTGGGATGCATTCGCATGTCGCTCAATCTATTCGTGCCGACGAAACGCAGCCCACAAACCGATCCCCTCTTCATCCCCTACGAAGAAATCGGCAAGACGATCGACGTCGTGCGCAAAAATGCTGCAAAAGTCGATCTCGAATTTCATTGGTACTCGCCCATTCCAATTTGTATATATAATCCGATATCGCGCGGATTGGGCAATAAATCATGCGCCGCTTGCGACGGCCTCATTTCGGTCGACCCCGAGGGCAATGTCTTGCCATGCTCATCGTGGGACGAACCCGTTGGCAACCTCATCAAAGAGGGATTTCAAGAAGTCTGGTTTAACAAACGCGCACAAGCCATTAAACATAAATGTTTTGCGCACGAAAAATGCAAAGGTTGTTCTGCATTTACCGCCTGCCAAGGCGCCTGCCCGCTCTATTGGCAATATGCCGGATACGACGAATTACTCAGACACGCCGATGATTATCAAGGCCTTCACCCGTAGGAGACGATTATGTTGAAACGCGATACAATCACCGCCATTATCATTGCCGTTGCCATCTTCATTCAGTGCATAGTCCCTAGCTTTTTCATACCGTGGGGCATCTCCATTGCTTTATTCATATTCATTCGAATCATGTATAATCCAAAGGTCCCCGACATCGACAAACAAAAGAAAAAGAAAGGCGCTCGCGCCACGCGACGATCGAGAGAACGCAATGATCCATCGGATAATAAATACGAGTGGATGAAAATTGACGACAAACTTCGCAATATATTCGTACAATATACAGATGATTTCCACCAACTTCAGACGAATCGAGTGGAGTTAAAAGGCGGATTTGGAGCGATCATTCTTGCAGTTGCAATCGGTGCTTTCGGAGCAGCCACATTTTATGGTGCGTTTTCAGCTTATATCGATGAATATTTAGAAGAAACGGCATCGTCGATCTTTCAGCTTTTTTTAACTAAAGTTGGTGGCATACTTCTCCTAGATTTCAGTGTTTTCATGTACTACAACCAACGACGCGGATATGTCGAAGGTTCGGAACGCAAAGAGATAACCTACGAAAGCGATAAATACAAAGCTTTGCGCACACTCATGACTTTGCACGATAATCGCAACGCCGCTTTTACCATGACTCCACAAGTCGAAATGAGCATCAAACCGCCACACACCATCCGCGATATACGCCTACTCCTCTCGCCCAAATCCCCCATGCAACATCTCTTGTGCTGGATGGTTTCGGTATCGATGAATAAAGTCGAATCTTTGGTCTATCCATACGCATACGCCGTCGTCGTTTTCAAAGGCTCGATTCAACCCGCTAAAACTCTCCGTCGGGCAATCTATTCTTGCGTTTCTCGTGCAGGGACGCGTTTCAAAACTACAGTTTCATACGAAGATGACAATACGATCATCGTCATCAATTTAGCAGGAAAAGCCTATCGCACCGATGAGCCCGAATTAAACGAACTCTACAGTATATTGTGCAACTTGCCCCCCGAACTCGAACGCATCGATAATTCAATCGGCACGAAATCATAAATCGACGAAGAGAGCGGCCGCCAACATCGCGCGTCGCTCTTCTCGCCTTGCCCAATCGTCACAGACTCTGTGATATATGATATATCGATGGATTATTACACCCCGCCGCTTTGCCGGCGAGGCACTGATATATTTTATCGATAATTATAAGGAATCGTATTTATCGCGCGATCCGCGAGCCTTTTCGACGGGATACTTTTCGGCGTTTCGAGCGAGTTTTTGGCAAAAGGCTTGCGGTAGGTCGATGCCCGATTGACTGCAGAAATTGAGCAAACAAATCAACACATCGGCGGCTTCTTCTTCGATATGATGGCGTTTTTTGGCCTCGATGGGCTCGCCATCGCGAGCCCACAAAAAGCACTCGAGCAATTCGCCCGCCTCGACCGATAGCGCCATCGCCAAATTGCGTGGGCTATGGAACTGATCCCAATCGCGCGCTCGATTAAACGATTCGAGTTGCGACTGGAGACGGCGCAAATCCGTCTCCACTGCGTCATCGCGCTTCGATAGACGCGAACTGGGCGATCCCGCGCCAGCGTTTTGCAAATCCGAACTATCGCGCATTTCAATCCTTCGAAGCCGTTTCTTTTTTATCGCTCGACTTTTTCTCGGGCTTTTCGAAGACGAGTATGTATTCGATCTTTTTCATACGCGTCGCAGGGTCGAATCGATCGACCGAGGCAGATGTCACAAACGAGAGCCCTGCTTTCTGCGCTGCCGCAATCGTCGGCTTGGCGACGCGAAGCAAGCGCCCGCCCTGCATTCCCTCGCCCACGACGACAGCCATCTTGCCTCCGCGCACGAGCGCTTTGGCACAAGCCGCCATCCATTGATCGGTGTCTTTGAGCCATTTTTCATAGGCGGCTCGCGTCTGCTTAAAGCTACGACGCGAACCGATCTCGTCGTCGTTGCGCATATCGAGATCGAACCACGCTTGGCGCAACTGCTGAAGCAACAAATAATCATAAGTCCCGGGGTAAGGCGGCGACGTAATAATCGTATCGACGGCGTCGAATCCAGGATGCCGCGCATCGGCGAGCGATATCTTCGCCGATTCGGTTCCGGGCGGCACGATCGCTTGCAATTGCGCCAGCTGGTCGATGTATTCCTTGGCTTTATCGGAGAAGGCTCGCAATACGGCGCCATTTTTACGCGGAATATAGACGACTTTGTTCGACGTATCGGAGGCTCGCAAGCTGTATTTGACGACGAGACTCGAAAAAATCGCCTGCACGAGCGGTTTGATTTCGGAATCGAGGGATCGAATCGCCGCAAAGAGATGCGTCAATTCGTCGAAACAATTCGTCTTATACCAGCTCTTGTATTTCAAGATGGCGGCGTGCAAGTGGATGGGTTTCTTTTCGGCGCACGTCTTTTTGGCCGTCTCAGCGACTGATTTGCAGGTTTCGGCGAGCAAGTCGAGTTGCGCAGGCGATAAAAGTGCCGTGCGAGCCGTCGAAACGAGCGTCGCAATCGGGTTGAGATCGGAGCCATAGACGCGACGCCCAGCGATTAAACCTTCGACTAAGAGCGTTCCGCCACCGCAAAACGGGTCGCCAAGTGATTCTCCGGGCAATGCCTCGAGCAAAAGTCGCGCGGCTTCGGGGTGCAATCGAGCCGGATAAGCATGGAATCCTTGCGTCGCACGGCTAAATTCACCACTCGAACGCAAAGCCGTAATACATCGCTTGCCCAGAGCCATATCGCCTTCGATATGTGCATGACCGGCGCTCACCTGACCGCTCAATCGCTTCTTATTCTGGCCCAGGTTTACGCGCTTGGGCAATCCCGCCAAATCGTTGATATCGCCACTGGCTCCGTCAATGTTATTGTTTGCCATTTCTCTTTCCTTCAAAAATCACTACGCCTTGCATCGACGATCGCGCCGCCATTCTCATGCAAGCCGCCTATAAAGCACTCCATCGATCGACGCCCATCTATCGGCACCGCGCATCGATAGATATCAGATATCAATAAGATATCAGATATCAATAAGATATCAGATATCAATAAGATACCAGATATCAATAAATATCAGACATCAATAAGATATCAGATATCAATGAGACATCAGCCATCAATGTTCTGCCGCACCATTTCTATTCTTTTTTCCGAGTTCGTAGCTCGCCACTTCGCACGCCAAAGGTCCATTAAACGTCGAAATGCGAAGTGCAGGGCGCATGTGCATATTTTTCTTGAGCAATTCAGCCGACGAGATGACCGTCAACGACGAATCGGAGAATGTTCGAAGATGTCGCCCCAATTGGAAATAAAATTCGGGCAATTCCATCCCCGACACCGATATTCTCTCGCCGTATGGCGGATTCGTCACGACGCAAACGCCATTTGCGCGATAATCGAGGACCGAACCGGCGACGAATCGAATACACGAATCGAGCCCCGCCGTTTGCGCATTGTTTTGCGCAATGTCGAGTGCTTGGGCATCGATATCGCGAGCGACGATTTCGCCGGCAAAATTCTTTCGTCCGATCCGAGCGAGTTCTCGAGCTTCGCGCCGCATCGCCTGCCATTGGCTTTCGAAATCGCCAAAGAAGGGCAGTTTTTCGAAGCCAAAGTGGCGCTGAATCCCCGGAGCCGTCTGTGTGGCAATCATCGCCGCCTCAATGGCGAGCGTTCCCGATCCACACATGGGGTCGCAAAACGACGTCGATCCGTCCCAGCCCGAGGCGGCAATCATCGATGCCGCCAAAGTCTCGCGGATCGGGGCTACCAACTGCCGACGGCGATAGCCGCGCATGCTCAAGCCCTCGCCTTGCAACTCGATATAGAGCCGAGCGCGCCGCTGAACGACCGTCAAATTGAGCACGATATCGGGCCGTTCCGTGTCGATCGAACACCGACGCCCCCACACATCGCGCATATTGTCGACGACCCCGTCTTTGACCTTGAGCGATAAAAAGAGCGCATTCTTGAACTTCGGATCGCTCGAATGCGCATGGACGCAAAACGTCTTATCGGGGCTAAACCACGGCGAAAGATCGATTTTTCGCCCCAATTCATAAATCGCCTCGTCGTTGACGGCATAGCAGTCGCCCAACAAAATTTCGACTTTATTCGCCATGCGCGACCAAAGGCAAACTTTCATGGCCTGTTCAAACGACGCACGAAACTGCGCACCACCGCCACATTCCGACGCCCCGGCGATACCTAGCGCGGCGAGCTCTCGACACAAATACGGCTCAAATCCACGCGCACACGTCGCATGAAGCGAATACAATTTTTCTCTATCCATACGTACTTTTGTCTACGAAATGCCAACCGCCGCCAAACGCCGCGCCATTGGCACTTCCTCCAAACTCAACATCTATCACTTCGGCAAGAAGAACAAATAGAACACGAGCACGCCGACGATGATGAGGAGCAAGACGATTAAAAATCCCCACAAAAAGCCGTTGCCATCGCCATCGTCTTCGCCGGGGTCGACATATCCGGGCGACCCTGGCATGCTCGGCAACCCCGAAACCCCGACATTCCCCGGGATCGGCATCGCCGCAGGTGCCGCCGCCAAGCTCTGGCGATTCGTCGCAAACAGCTGCTGATCGCTACTCGTCGACGCCCCAACTTGGGCCGTTTCTTTCACCCGCATGAGCTCTGCAAAATTCGCCAAATCGATAGCACTCGTCTTGTCGCTATCTTGCTCGACGACGCCCTCGCCCGACGTCAAATATCGGCGAATATCGTCGGCAAATTCCTGCGCGTTGTGCTGGCGGCGCGTCGGATCGGCGTGCAATGCCCGCGCAATCACCGTCCACAATTGATACGGAACATTGGGCGGCGGGAGGATTTCTTCGTCGCGTTGCTGCGTTCGCATCGTCAAAAACGCCAACAACGCCTTGGCAAATTCGTTCTGCGACGCATTCGCCGGCGGATTAAACACGAACAACTTGCGCCCAGCCACCATCTCGTAAAAGATGAGACCCAAACTATAGACATCGGTCCACGTATCGGTCTTGGCGAGCGATTCGTCGTTGAGCGACGGGTCGCTAAATTGCTCTGGCGCCATGTATTCGGGCGTGCCTGCCAAAACGCCTTTGTCGAGGTTTTCGGCAAAGTCGCGCCCGCGCATGATATCTTCGCTTTCTAGCAACTTAAACAGCCCTTGCGCGTCTTTGATCAACCCCAAGTCCATCAATTTGACCTGGTGACTGCGCGTCAACATGATGTTGTCGGGCTTCACATCTCGGTGCACGACGCCCAACTGGTGCAACCCACCAAACGCATCGCACAACTGCAAAATCAAATCGCAACTCTCTTGCACGGGCCACACGCGGCGACGCTTCAGCGCCTCTTTCAGCGTCATGCCATCGACGAATTCCATGATCAAATACGGATATCCCTCGGGCGTCTCGCCATCCGAAAAATACCGCACCAAATAGTCGTTTGGCGGAATTTCTCGCAGCACTTTGACTTCACGACTGAATCTTATTCGAGCATCTTGCGCCAAGTTGTATTGGATTTTGACCGCACATCCCTGCCCCGTCGGCGCCTTCGCAAAATAAACGTACGCAAAAGCCCCCGACCCAACAAACCGTTCGATTTTGTAACCGCCCGCTAAGACAGCCCCAATATAATGATTCTTATCTAATGTCATGAATACAACACGCAACGAGTACAAGCACAAGACGCACCAAGCGCGACCATAGCGCCTATTGTCCTACTTTTGCGCTTTTTTCGCAAGTTTTTAGAATATCGCGCCCAGGGCTACCGCATTTAAAAATTCTCTTGACTGTGGTAAAAGGCTTTGACTC
>ERZ1026772.1153-NODE-1153-length-15224-cov-4.861428_pt1 | contig 15224 bp, 15 predicted proteins | sample MGYA00380124_ERZ1026772 | MGnify/ENA primary metagenome ERZ1026772 (study PRJEB33269, sample SAMEA4719760) | human gut metagenome | biome: human-associated habitat; feature: organic feature; material: feces | place: Cameroon | collected 2013-10 ...
GCGCCCATTACGACATTCGGCCGGGCAACTACGTGGTCAGCATCGGTTACAGCGCCGACAACGCCCAGCACCAGTTGGAAGTGGTGGAGGCCCTGTCGGCTCTGCCAAAGGAGAACCTTTCCCATATGACGCTGGTCTTGCAGCAGACCTACGTGAAGCGGGACCCCGCATACATGGAACGGGTGCGGCAGGCCGCCGAGGCCCTGCCCTGTCAGGCCGTGGTGCTGCGGGATTTTCTCGACCTGACGGAGACCGCCCGGCTTCGGCTGTGCGCCGACCTGTTTATTCTGGCCATCTCCACCGACGCTTTTGCGGCCAGTATGCAGGAATACTTATACGCGGGCGCGGTTTTCCTAATGGGCGACTGGCTGGGCTATCCTCAATTGGACGAGCTGGGCATTCCCATCAACCGCTTCCATGAATACAAAGAGCTTCCCGCACTGGTCCAGCAGGCCATGAACGGGAAGCTGCAAAGGTCCACGGACGAGCAGCGTGCGCTGCTCCCGGCCCACTATTCCTGGGACGCCGTCCACAAGGACTGGCTGGGGCTTTACGAATGATTCCGCAGTTTTTCCACCGTGCGGGCAAAAGCCTCCGGCGGCTCCGCACAGAAGGAAAGTCGTTCCCCGGTTCGGGGATGGGTAAAAGATAAACGCCAGGCGTGAAGCATCAATCGCGGTGCTTTCACGCCGTTTTTTGCGCCATAAATAGGGTCGCCTGCCACCGGGTGGTGGATGGACTGCATATGGACGCGGATCTGGTGGGTGCGCCCCGTCAGGATATGAACCTCCAGAAGTGCCGCCCCGCGAAGGTTTTCCTTCAGTGTCCATTCCGTCAGGGCATAGCGTCCTTCGGGATCAATGGCCATCTTTTTCCGATCTTTTTTGGAGCGGGCGACGGGCTGTTCGATCCGGCCGGAGGGCTCCTTCATTTCGCCTTCCACCACGGCCAGATAACGCTTGTCCATGGTGCGCTCCCGCAGCTGCTCGCTCAGGCTTTCATGGGCCTGATCGTTCTTGGCGATCATCAGAAGGCCGCTGGTGTCCTTGTCCAGCCGGTGAACGATGCCCGGACGCTTCACCCCGCCGATGCCGCTCAAATCGTCCATGGCGTACAGCAGAGCGTTGACCAACGTGCCGGTTTCGTTGCCCGGAGCGGGATGCACCACCATGCCGCAGGGCTTGTTGACCACGGCCACGTCCTCGTCCTCATAAAGGATCTCCAGCGGAATGTCTTCCTTTTCTACGGTCAATTCCACCGGGTCGGGCACGGTCAGCTCCACGTTGTCGCCGGTCGCTACCCCATAGCCGGGCTTACTGCGGACGATTTCATTCACTCGGCAAAGTCCCTGCTCGATCCACTTGGCTGCCTGCGAGCGGCTGCACTCGCCCATTTCCGCTGCGATCACATCCAGGCGGGCTTTAGTTTCCGCCTGCCGCTGAATCGTTTTCACGCCGCTCCCTCCAATCCTGTGGGCGCAGCAGCGTGCTGATCACCAGCATCGCCACGCCAAAGCAGATGGCAATGTCCGCCCCGTTGCAGATAAACCACGGCAGCCACGGAAAATACAGCATATCCACCACACTGCCGAACAGAAGTCTTTCGCCAAAATTGCCCAGAAAGCCGCCCACGATCAGCCCAGCCGCCACACGGGTGAAAACCGTTGGGCAGTAGCGTCGCCCGCCACGATCACCGCCAGCGGCAGCAGCAGGTTGGCCAGCCAGTTGCCGCTGAGCAGTCCCAGCGCCATGCCGTTGTTCCGGCTGAGACGCAGCTCCAGTATGCCCGGCAGTACCGTCACCGTCTGTTCCAATGACCGTACCGCCCACAGCTTGGAGCCTACGTCCAGCGCCAGCGCGGCGGCGGCTACTGCCCAGAAAAGTCCTGTCATATGTTCCTCCTATTGGAGCCGTTTCTGCACGATACTGACGATATTCGCCAGCAGTTCCCCGATCAGCGGCAGATTTCGCTTGGCCAGGTCCTGTAAAATCCACACCAGCAGCGCGCCCAGAATGGAAAAGCCTACCGCCATGCCCACGCCCCGGGCTACGCCCGCCCAAAAGCTGGTCCAGAACAGCCGCTTGCGGTCGTCCACATAGCGCACGTAATCCGCCAGCCGCAGCCTTTCCATGGCGCTTAACCAGCGGTCGATCTGGCGGACGATCACATTGGCGCTTTCCAGCTCGGTCATGGGAGGAGGCTCTGCCGCAGGTGTTTCCAGCTCCGGCAACGGAGTCCTTGTTCTGCCTGTTACGCGCCGCCAGAGCCGCCCTATCCTTTCGTTCATCGTCACAGCCCACACCCCTCTTTTTCAGTGTGCCCCGGCGACGAAACGTTTACAGCCCCATGCAGAAAGATTGTACCCGTCCCCTATTTTTTTGTCAACCGATGAACCTTTCGCATAAAAAGAGAGACCGCCGCAAAAGCAGCAGTCTCTCCTTTGGGCCAAGCCCCTGCGATCATCAGATGATCTCGATGATGCACATTTCGGCGGCGTCGCCGCGGCGGGGTCCCAGCTTGTAAATGCGGGTGTAACCACCGGCGCACTTCTTTTCTTCATTGCGCTTCTTGAACTTGGGGCCATATTCACGGAACAGCTTCTCCACCACAGGATATTTGACATCCTTGGTGCGCTCTTTCCAGTCGGCCTTGTCCTCGTCCTTGCGCTTGACATCGGGGATCTCGTACAGATAGCTCATCATGATACGGCGGGCGTGCAGCTTGCTGGGCGCGTCGTTCACAGTCTCGATGGTGACGATCTGTCCCTTGTCGTTATGGGCTTCCTTGGTGGTGGCGATGGTGTTGTCGCACTCATTCACCGCCAGAGTGATCAGGCGTTCAGCGGCCCGACGGACTTCCTTGGCGCGAGCCTCGGTGGTCTCGATGCGGCCATACCAGATCAGATTGGTGACCTGATTGCGAAGCAACGCCTTGCGCTGGTCGGCAGTGCGGCCCAATTTGCGTTGTGCCATGGTCTGTATCCTCCTGCATGTTCATCAAGGGTTGTTATTCTTCGCTGGGGCGCAGGCTGAGGCCGAGCGCTTCCAGCTTCTGCTCCACTTCCTCCAGGCTCTTGCGGCCGAGGTTGCGGACCTTCATCATGTCTTCCTGATTGCGCTGTACCAGCTCGGAGATGGTGTTGATGCCGGCGCGCTTCAAGCAGTTGTAAGCGCGGACGCTCAGATCCAGCTCCTCGATGGTCATTTCCAGCACCTTTTCCTTCTTGTCGTCTTCCTGATCGGTGAAGGCGATGGTGGTCACCTGTTCGGTCAGGCCAACGAAGAGGGTCAGATGCTCCGTCAAGATTTTCGCCGCCAGGCTGATCGCCTCATCCGGCTGTACGCTGCCGTCCGTCCACACTTCCAGGGTCAGTTTATCGTAGTCGGTAATCTGACCAACGCGAGTGTCGGAAACGGAGTAGTTCACCTTTTTGATGGGGGTGAAAATGGAGTCGATCGGGATCACGCCGATAGGCATGTTCGGATACTTGTTCTTATCCGCACTTACATATCCGCGGCCGCTGTCGACCGTCAGCGTCATCTGCAGATGAGCGTCTTCATTCAGAGTGGCGATGTGGGCCTCAGGGTCAACGAATTCCAATTCGTCGTCCACCACGATGTCCTTAGCCTTTACCTCGCAGGGACCCTTCACGTCGATGGTGACGGTCTTCATCTGGTCAGAATACAGCTTTGCGGACAGCGCTTTGAGGTTCAGGATGATCTCGCTCACGTCCTCGGTCACACCGGGGACGGTGGAGAACTCATGCTGAATTCCTTCGATCTTGATGGTGGTCACCGCAACGCCGGGCAGCGAACTGAGCAGCACACGGCGCAGGGCATTGCCCAGCGTGTTGCCGAAGCCGCGTTCCAACGGCTCGATGATGAACTTGCCATAGGTGCCGTCTTGACTCAGCTCCGCACAGTCGATGTGCGCTTTTTCGATTGCGATCATTCGTCTTACCCTCCTGTTTTATACCATTGGATCGAGGGAGTAACTTATCAAGACTAACGAGAGTAGAACTCGACGATCAGGTTCTCCTGCAGCTCGAAGTCGATATCGTCACGCTGGGGCAGGGCTTCCACCTTGCCGGTGAGGGTGGGGGCGTCAAAGGTGAGCCACTTGGGGGTCACGACGCTGGTGCCCTCGCGCAGGACCTTGAACATTTCCATCTGAGAGCTCTGCTGGCGGACGGTGATCACGTCGCCGGCCTTCACCGTGTAGGAGGGGATGTCCACCTTGCGGCCGTTGACGAGGATGTGACCATGGGTCACAACCTGACGGGCCATGCGGCGGGTCTTGCCAAGGCCCAGACGGTACACCACGTTGTCCAGACGCAGCTCCAGCAGCTGGAGCATATTGTCGCCGGTGATGCCCTTCATGTGGGCGGCCTTCAGATAATATTTATGGAACTGCTTTTCCAGCACGCCATAGATGAACTTGACCTTCTGCTTTTCCTTCAGCTGAATGCCGTATTCAGACACCTTGCGGCGGCGGTTGGCATTCCCGGGGTTCCGGGTAGACTTTTTGTTGCCGTATCCCATCGTTGCGGGAGATACTTCGAAGCTCCTGCACTTCTTGGCAATAGGCTGTTTGCTCGTAGCCATCGAATTATGTCCTCCTTATGATTCCTTACACGCGGCGGCGCTTAGGCGGACGGCAGCCGTTGTGGGGAATGGGCGTAACGTCTTTGATCATGTTGACTTCCAGACCGGCGGCCTGCAGGCTGCGGATAGCGGCTTCACGGCCGGAACCGGGGCCCTTGACATACACTTCGACGGTCTTCAGGCCAAACTCCATCGCGGCCTTGGCAGCGGTCTCGGCGGCCATCTGGGCGGCGAAGGGAGTGGACTTCTTGCTGCCACGGAAACCCAGTCCGCCGGCGCTGGCCCAGGACAGAGCGTTGCCGTTGGTATCGGTCAGGGTCACGATGGTGTTGTTAAAGGAAGAACGGATATGCGCGGCGCCACGCTCGACGAGTTTTCTTTCACGGCGCTTGCGCGATACCTTTTTAAGCTTTTGCTTAGGTGCCATTTTGTTTATCCCTCCATGCTACATAAGCGATGTGATCAGCGGCTTACTTGGTGGCCTTTTTCTTGCCCGCGATGGTACGCTTCGGGCCCTTGCGGGTACGCGCGTTGTTCTTGGTGTTCTGACCGCGGACAGGCAGGCTGCGACGATGACGGACGCCGCGGTAGCAGCCGATTTCCACCAGGCGCTTGATGTTCATGGAAACCTCGCGACGGAGGTCGCCTTCCACCTTCACATGGTGCTCGATGTAATCACGAAGCTTGCTGACTTCGTTTTCGGTAAGGTCCTTGACGCGGGTATCGGGGTTGATCTCGGTGGCGGCCAGGATTTCCTTGGAGGAAGCCACGCCGATGCCGTAGATGTAGGTAAGCCCGATTTCCACACGCTTTTCTCTGGGCAGGTCCACGCCCGCAATACGTGCCATTAGGTTACACCTCCAGTAGAATGTGCTCTCTTGAGCCAAGGGTCTCTTGAAGTTGGCGATGTCTGCGTAGAGGTAGCAGAGCAAAGCCCAAGACCCCGCGCAGCGAAAGCCGCGCTTTGTCAGTGATGAAGGAGCCGTGCCAGACCCATGGTCACAGGCGATTTCCCGTCCATGCAGCCGCCCATGGCTTCGGGCATACTCCAACTTTTGAAGTATAGCACAATTTCTGCAACAATGTAAAGGATGAAATTTGATTTTTTTGCTGGTTTTTTGTTTTTTCGCTTCTTTTTCCCGTTTTAGAGGCTGTTTTTTCCGCCGACGCGGGCGCTTGTGTTTTGCCGGTTGCGCGCAGGCGGGGGTTGATGCTATAATAAAGGATGAGTTGCGCCGCCCCGAGGGCGCGTTCTCCATCCCCCACAAATCAAATGGTAAGGAGTTAACCGGCGTGGCAATGAAAGATTTTTTCAAAAAGCTGCTGGGACAGAGCAACGACGCGGAGGTACGGCGGCTGCAGAAGATTGCGGACAGCGTTCTGGCTCTGGAAGGCAAATACAAAGGCCTTTCCGATGAGGAGCTGCAGCGGCAGACCCCCATTCTGAAAGAACGGCTGCACAAAGGCGAAACCGTAGACGATATTCTGCCCGATGCTTTCGCGGCCTTCCGGGAAGCGGTCTGGCGGGTGGACGGCAAGCGCCTGTTCCCCGTGCAGATCATGGGCGGTATCTGCCTGCATCAGGGCCGCATCGCCGAGATGAAGACCGGCGAGGGCAAGACCCACACCGCCACCCTGCCCGCCTACCTGAACGCCCTGACCGGCGAAGGCGTGCATATCGTTACCGTCAACGACTATCTAGCCAAATTTCAGGGCGAGTGGATGGGCAACATCTTCCGCTTCATGGGCATGAGCGTGGGCATCATCGTTCATGACATGGACAACACCCAGCGCCGGGAGGCTTACGCCTGCGACGTGACCTACGGCACCAACAATGAAATGGGCTTTGATTACCTGCGCGACAACATGGTCATCCGGGAAAGCGATATGGTGCAGCGGGGCCATGCTTACGCTATCGTGGACGAGGTGGACTCCATCCTCATCGATGAAGCCCGCACGCCCCTTATCATTTCCGGGCAGGGCGACAAATCCACCGAGCTGTACGCCCGGGCGGATCAGTTCGTCTCCCGGCTGAAAAACGAAGAGGACTACACCGTAGCCGAAAAGGAAAAGGCCGTCTCCCTCACCGACGAAGGTGTGGCCAAGGCCCAGTCCTTCTTCAAGGTGGAAAACATCGCCGACATGGAAAACAGCGAGCTTTACCACCACATTCTGGCCGCGCTGAAGGCCCACGCCCTCATGAAGCGGGACGTGGACTACGTGGTGCAGAACGGCGAAGTCGTCATCGTGGACGAGTTCACCGGCCGTCTGATGGTGGGCCGCCGTTATTCCGATGGTCTGCATCAGGCCATCGAGGCCAAGGAACACGTGAAGGTGGAACGGGAAAGCAAGACGCTGGCCACCGTCACCTTCCAGAACTACTTCCGTATGTATAAGAAGATTTCCGGCATGACCGGCACGGCCAAGACGGAAGAAGAAGAATTCGAAGGCATTTACAATCTGGACGTGGTGCAGATCCCCACCAACCGTCCCATGATCCGCAAGGACATGAACGACGTGGTCTACAAGAGCAAAAAGGGCAAGTTCAACGCCGTCGTAGAGGAAATCGTGGCGCGCCACCAGACGGGCCAGCCCATTCTGGTGGGTACGGTCAACGTGGAGACCAGCGAGCTTCTGTCCCACCTTATCAAGCTGCGTGGTGTGTCCCACGAGGTGCTGAACGCCAAGCACCACCAGAAGGAAGCCGAGATCGTGGCGCAGGCCGGTCACGTGGGCGCGGTCACCATCGCCACCAACATGGCGGGCCGCGGCACGGACATTCTGCTGGGCGGCAACCCGGATTTTCTGGCTCGCCGCAAGCTGCGTCAGGACGGCGTCCCGGAAGAGATCATCATGGAAGCCATCGGCCACAACGAGAACGTTCCGCCGGAGGTTCTGGAAGCCCGCAAGGCCTATCAGGAAGCCTTTGCTTCCTTTAAGAAGGAAACCGACGCGGAGCACGAAAAGGTCATGGCGCTGGGCGGTCTGCACATCATCGGCACGGAACGCCACGAGAGCCGCCGCATCGACAACCAGCTGCGGGGCCGCGCCGGCCGTCAGGGCGACCCGGGCAGCACCCAGTTCTTCATCAGTCTGGAAGACGACGTGATGCGGCTCTTCGGCTCCGAGCGCATCGCCCCCATGATCGAGCGTCTGGGTCTGGAAGAAGACCAGCCGCTGGAAGCCGGAATGCTGACCAAGCAGATCGAAGCGGCCCAGAAGCGCATTGAGGGACGGAACTTCGCCATCCGCAAGAGCGTTCTGGAATACGACGACGTGATGAACCAGCAGCGCGAGCAGATTTACGGCCAGCGCAAGGAAATCCTCATGGGCGGCGACGTCAGCGCCACCATTCACGCCATGGTTCACAAGCTGATCGAGACCACGGCCAAGCTGAATTTCACCGGCGAGGGCAGCTTTGACTGGAGCGTAAACGACGCAAAGGAATACTTGGAAAAACTCTGTCTGAAGCCCGGCACGCTGGACAAATACGCCGAGCAGATCAAAAAGATGGACGAGCCCGACGAGCTGGTCAAGTGGCTGGAAAAAGACGCGGATGACTTCTACGCCGAGCGGGAAGCCTTGCTGACCGAGATCGGCATAGACATGCGGGAATTTGAGCGGGTGGTGCTGCTTTCCGTCATCGACCGGCACTGGATGGATCACATCGACGACATGGACAACCTGCGGGATGGCATCGGGCTGCGGGCCTACGGCCAGCAGAACCCGGTACAGGAGTACCGCCGGGAGAGCTACGACATGTTCAACGACATGATCCACCTGATCCGGGAGGAGACGGTACGCCGCATTTACCAGAGCCGAATCCAGCGCCTGCCGGAGCGGCGGAAGGCCGTCGATCTGGAAAAGACGCAGGCCGGTCTACAGGGCGAGAACACGAACGGTCAGGCGAAGAAGGGCGGCGCGCCCGTGAACAAATCACAGCCCGGCGCGGTCGGTCGGAACCAGCCCTGCCCCTGCGGCAGCGGCAAAAAATACAAGCACTGCTGTGGGAAGGGCTAAAGCCCTTCACCCCGGACTGCGCGCCACCGGCGCGCAGGGCACTCGTGGGAAAGCAGGTTGGCCGGGGTTTTACCGCCGTGGCACAACGGGTGCCACGGCTCGCCGATCTGGTCGAACTGAATGCCGGTTGGCGATACAAGGCCGCCGCTCGGCGAAGGGCCTCGCGGCTGGCGGGAAGGGGCGCTGCCTTTTGGCCCCGGACTGCGTGTCACGATACTACATACATCTACCGTCTCAGAAAGGAAATGGAAGAATTATGGCGATGATTGATACCGAACGATATGCTCAGGAGCTGAGCAAACTGCGCGAGACGGTGGAAAAGGCCGCCGACGCGCTGCATCTTCCGCAGTTGGAGGAAGAACTGACCGAGCTGAAGGAAGAAATGAACGAACCCGAATTTTGGAACGATCTGCAGCGCTCTACGACGGTCAACCGCAAGGTGGGACAGATTGAGGGCAAGATCAACCATGTAGCCCGTCTGCGTTCCCGGGCGGACGACATCGAAGCCATGCTGATGCTGCTGAACGAAGAACCCGACGAGGAAATGGGTGCGGAGTGCGAAAAGGAGCTGGCCGACCTGACCGCCGACGCGGACGCTCTGGAGCTGGAAACCATGATGCGGGGCGAGTACGACAGCTGCAATGCGGTTTTGAGCCTCCACGCGGGCGCGGGCGGAACGGAGGCGCAGGACTGGACATCCATGCTATATCGGATGTACACCCGCTACTGCGAACGCCACGGCTTCAAGGTGACGGTCAACGACATTCTGGAAGGCGACGAAGCGGGTCTGAAAAGCGTGACCTTCCAGGTGGAGGGTGAAAACGCCTACGGTTTCCTGCGCAGTGAGCGCGGCGTTCACCGTCTGGTGCGTATCTCTCCCTTCGACGCCAACGCCCGCCGCCACACTTCCTTCAGTTCGCTGGACGTGGCCCCCATTCTGGAGGGCGATCAGGACTTCGAGGTCAACATGGAGGAAGTTCGCATCGACACCTACCGTGCCGGCGGCGCAGGCGGCCAGCACGTTAACCGTACCGACTCCGCCGTACGTATGACCCATATCCCCACCGGCATCGTGGCCCAGTGCCAGAATGAGCGCAGCCAGATCCAGAACCGCGAGGTCTGCCTCCGCATCCTGAAAAGCCGCCTGTTGGAGCTCAAGCAGCGGGAACGCGAAGAACAGATGAGCGACATCAAGGGCGAAATGAAAAAGATCGAATGGGGCAGCCAGATTCGTTCCTACGTGTTCCAGCCCTACACCATGGTCAAAGATCACCGCACCGGCTATGAAAGCGGCAATGTGGACGACGTGATGGACGGCAATCTGGACGGCTTCATCACCGCCTATCTGAAGATGCAGTAATGCATTTCCGGCAGGGAAACTCATGAGGATTCAAGGAAAATCCGGAAAGGAAGCCATCCTGTGAAAGCTGACCTTACCGCCGCGGCGCGCCGGGAGCGGGTGCTCCGCTATGCAAGCTACGGACTGATGGTGCTGTCCCCCTTCCTGCTGCTAGGGGTTCTTTCGCTGATTTTGGGCCGCAGCGCGTTGGATTCCTGGCCCGTCTGGACGGATGAACTGGACTACTGGCGCAGCCTGCAGAACTGGAACGCCGTCGGCTTTGCCACGGGCTACAGCGGCCTTTCGGAGATCGTGCCAGAGGCCGGTACGCTCAGCGTCCACGGACTGACAGCCATCGTGTTCTATGGCTGGTTCGTCAAGCTCTTTGGCCTGAGCCATAGCACGATCGTATTGTGCAACGCCCTGTGGGTCTCGCTGGGGGCGCTGCTGTTCTGCCTGCTGCTGAAGCCAAAGCCGCTGACCTGCGTGTATATCAGCGTCCTGCTGGCTACCTATGCGCCGGTGGTGCTGTATGCCTTCACCTCCATGACCCAGCTGTGCCAGTACGGCGTTCTGCTGATCTATCTGGCTTTTCTGCTGCGTTATGCCAGGAACCGCAAGCCGGGTTGGCTGTTTCTGTCTCTCGTCAGCGTGGTGCTGATGTGCTGTTTCCGCATCAACTATCTGCTGCTGGTGCTCCCGGTGGCATGGGTCTGCGGCGGCGGTAAAAAGCTCTGCCTGAAAACCGTGCTGTTCAGTCTGCTGGGGCTGTGCCTTGTCATCGGTGTTTATCTGCTCACCAGCCAGTGGTCGGCTCCCTATGCCCAAGGCTTCCCATATGCCCTGTCTCAGGCGGGCAGCTTTGCGCTGATGGTGCGGATGCTCATGAGCCATTTCAAGGCCAACCTGATCGGCTTCTTTGCCTTCTACCGCTACAGCCCCGTACTGTGGTGGTTCCGGGTGTTCTATCTGGCGATGCTGGCGCTCTGCCTGTTCAAGGCCTTCCTGCAGGTCCGCAAGGACGGTAAGGGCCTGAAATTGGGACTGAACGCCGCCTCGGTGTGGTGCTTCCTGTGGCTGGCCAGCGCGCTGGGCATCGTGCTTCTGTTCAACGATGTAAACGCATGGACGGACTTCCACATTCTGGCGCCCATGCTCTGGCTTATCCCCGTTTACCTCATCTGCCGGGAGAAAAAGCTCCTGCCCGCGCTGGCGCTGGCGGGAAGTCTGGCGCTGACGGTGTTCCTCTGCTTCCAGCCGCCCATGGGCGCCTATGCCGACACGGATCGTTTCGACCCGCCTGCGGCCAATGAAAGCCTGTCCACGGCCATGAGCTATATCACCTACGACCCTGCGGCGGACGATCCCTTTGACAATACCGTCCGCACCGATCTGAGCGGCGAACGGCTCCTGATGGAGCTGGACGAAGGGCTGGGGCTGCAGTACGGCTGGTTCACCCCGGACAGTCTGGGCAAAAGCCGGTGGATCCTGACCGATACACTGAAGGTAGCGCTGGAAGGCTACGAGCAGGTTTATTCCACCCACGGAGCCGCCGTCTACCGCAAGACCGAAGCGCCGAAGGAGCCTTAAATGACGCAAAAGAAACCAATCGACTGGAAAACATGGCTGCTTCTGCTGCTGTGTACGGCAGGGCTGTTCTGGTTTTCCTACCGGCTTTTCGCCCTGCTTTGCTACCGGCCCAGCTCCGATCTGAGCATCCACATGACGTGGGCGGGCGAATGCAGCTTTTCGGACTGGCGGTCGTTCTTCCATCATGCCGCCCATCCCATGTGGCATATGCTGGTCACGCTGGCGAAGGGGCTGTTCGGATTTTCGCTGGAGCAGACCGCCGCCGCCGTTACGGCACTGTGCAAGGTGGCGGAGTTCGTCCTCATTGCCTTGCTGTTCTTCCGGGAGGAAACGCTGCGGGGCTGGCGGGCGGTGCTGGCCGCCCTGTGCTGCGTGCTGGTATCCAGTCTGCGTCTGTCCTTCTATAATCCAACCGTCTATCTGGGGGTTGGCACGCCTAATACCTGGCACAGCCCTACCCAGATGATCTCCATGGTGTGGATGCTGCTGTGCGTGCCCTACGTGGCCCGCTGCTACGACGACGGCATGGCCCTGACCGGCACGGAGCATCCCCGGCTGAACTGGAAGCGTCAGGCGCTTCTGTGTCTGCTGCTGCTGGGCAGTCTGGCCGCGAAGCCCACCTTTATGCAGACCTTCCTTCCCGCCGCCTGCCTGTTCTATCTGGTGCAATGGATTCGCCGCCCCAAGGCCACGCCCTTTGTGGTGCAGACCCTCCTGTGGGTGCTGCCCGCCGTGGCGCTGATGGTGCTGCAATACCTGTACTATTTCGGCATCATCGTGCCCTATCAGAGCGGCATGGTGCTGGAAATGAGCTGGGCCAAGCTGGGCAGCGTCCTGCTGGCCACGCTGCTGATTCAGGCCTTCCCCCTGTACGCCCTGTGGGTCTGCCGCCGTCAGAAAAAAGACACCCTGTTCTGGCTGACCCTGTGGATGGATGGGACGGGCGTTGTGGAATTTCTGATCCTTGGCGAATCCGGCCGCCGGGCCGCCGACGGCAACTTCGGCTGGGGCATGATGGGCGCGGCGCTGATGCTGTGGGTGGTCATGCTGCCCCGGTTCCTTCGGGATATCCGGGAGCGCGGCAAGCCGTCCCCCGCTCACTGGGCGGGGCTGGGCCTGCTCCTGTGGCACCTTGGTTCCGGCGTCTATTATCTGTATTATCTGGTTACTTCCGGCAATGCGCTTTGAGCGCCGTCCCGCTTCGTCAGGCCACTGAGCGTCCGATATTCCGCCAGTCCGCTGGCAATGGCTTCTGCGATCTTCCGCTGATAATCGGGAGACAGCAGAAGCTTTTCTTCTGCCGAATTGCTGATGAAGCCGCACTCCACCAGTGCCGAGGGGAGTCGGGAGCGCAGCACGTAATAGTCCCCCGCCATGGCCGAGCGTTCCTTTTTCGGCTTCAGCCCGGCGATCAGATGCTTCTGCAATACGCCGGCCAGCAGCCGCCCTGCATCCCCGCCCCGCTGATAGAACACCTGCGGCCCGCTTTCACTGCGGCTGCGGTATTCGTTCATATGAATGCTCAAAAACACATCCGCCTGATTTTCCAACGCGATATTCACCCGCTGCTGAAGGTCTTCCCGCTTGCGGGCCTTGGTGGCGGTGGTTCCTTCCCCGCAAAGGCAGACGTCCTCCCGCCGAGTCAGGATCACCCTGGCTCCCTGCGCGGCCAATTCTTTTTCCACCGCCAACGCGATCTCTAAATTGATGTCCTTTTCCCACCGGCCGCTGTCCCGGGCACGAGCGCCGCCGTCGTAGCCTCCGTGGCCGGGATCCAACGCGACCGTCATCCCGGCCAGCGCGGCCTCTCCCCGTTCCGTGGTCTGGACGTCCGGCAGTGTTTCCGGCTGCGTCCGCAGGCACAGACACACGGCCATGCAGCTCAGCAGCAGTAACATGCATCCCCTGAATCGAGACTTTTTCCTCTCCAGCAGCTCCGCTACCGCTCTCATCCAGCCATTTCCCTCCATTTTTGTCTGAACCTATGCATATTCGTTGCAACATATGACCGAAATATTTCCATCAATAACATTCAATATGCAAAAACCATGACTTTCCCATGACGTTTTCCTAACTTTCCACATAGTTTTCCACTGAAAAAGCCCTGTTCTGCCCTGCAAATCCCATTTTATGTGGAAAACTTCCTGTTGAAAACCCTCTGTATAAAAGTTTTCCACATACGGGAAAATTGTGCTTTCTTTGTGGAAAAGCATGGTTTCTGTCGAAAAAACATGCTACAATCAGTCGAAAGCCTCAAAATATCGTCATTTCAGGAGGAAATCCATGGATATCGTTCAGACGCGGGACTGCTGCTTTACCCATGAGGAAAACTGGTTCCGTTACCGAGTAGGGGCCATCATTCTGGAGGAAAACTCCGTTCTGGTGGCGACCAACGACGCGTGCGACTTTTACTACTCCATCGGCGGCGGCGTTCATTTGGGCGAGACCGCCGAGGAGGCCGTTCGCCGGGAGGTGCTGGAGGAAACCGGCCTGCCCTACGAAATCGACCGGCTGGCCTTTGTCCACGAAAACTTTTTTGAGGGGGAGGGAAGTATCGCCGGGCTGCACTGCCACGAGCTTTCCTTCTATTTTCTGATGAAGCCCATGGGCAAACGGGAGATCACGAAGCGCGGGCAATGCATCGACGGCGAGGAGCGGGCCTGTTGGCTGCCCGTAGACCGCCTGTCGGACTACACCGTCTATCCCCCGTTTTACGCCGAGTGGCTCCCTCATTTGCCCCAGGAGACCGTCCACATCGTCACCGACCGCCGCCGGAAATAAGCGCTGAAAAATTCCGGCAAAATCCCATGGATAAATTGACTTTAGGCCGGTTCTTTGTTACAATAATTGCGCAAAAAACGAACGTTTCCGTTCACGGGAGGTGAGACAATGGACGGTGGCAGTTGCCATCAACGATGCCAGGGCATGGAAAACGATAAACCGCCGCGATGGGTGTGCCGCTGTCTGTTGATCTGCGCCTGAACCCATACGGCTTGTCCTTGTTTGCCATTGTCCGAACGCAGTCGGCTTCTGCTCCTTCTTAACGGCTTTCGGAAAGAGGATTTCGGTGCAATGGCTTTTTTGCGTCCTTTTTTCGTCTGCCGTCAGGGATTCCCTGCCCGCCCCATCTGGTGTGGAGCAACGAAAAAGGAGGAATGAAACATGGACGAGAAGGAAAAGGATGAACTGAAAAAAGACGAACTGAAAACGTCCGAAGCGCCCGAGAACGCCTCCCACGAGAAGCATTCGGACGACGACCACGACAGCGCCGCGGCCCAGCATCCCGACTACTGTCAGGAACTGGCCACCATCGTTCGGGGAACGATCACCCCCAAGGCGCTGAAGGAAAAAGTTGAGAATTATCACGAAAACGATATTGCCGACGTGCTCTCCATTTTGAACCGGGCCGAGCGCGAAAAGCTCTATCATGTACTGGACGCCCAGACCCTGTCCACCGTGCTGGAATACGCGGAGGACGTGGAAGTCTACCTGAACGAGCTGGGGCTCCGGCAGCGTATTCAGGTACTTTCCCACATGGAGACCGACAAGGTGGTAGAGTACCTGAAAACGCTGGACAAAACCGAGCGCAACAATCTGATGGACCTCTTCGACGAGGACACCCGTCACGACGTGAACCTGCTCTGGTCCTTTGATGAGGATGAGATCGGCAG
>ERZ1026772.1154-NODE-1154-length-15201-cov-7.536907_pt1 | contig 15201 bp, 13 predicted proteins | sample MGYA00380124_ERZ1026772 | MGnify/ENA primary metagenome ERZ1026772 (study PRJEB33269, sample SAMEA4719760) | human gut metagenome | biome: human-associated habitat; feature: organic feature; material: feces | place: Cameroon | collected 2013-10 ...
GATATACTATCATGTTTCTTAAGATATTTATCAATCAGGGCTTTAAGTTCCTTTATAAACTCTTTATACCACTGATCATTCAACATATATCTTAATGCAATCACTACGGAAAACAAATCATTTTTTCCATTCACATATTGTGAACCCTTTTGTGCAATCTTTAGTTTTCTATGTATTGGCAAATCTGGAATACTGTCCGCAGTTCTATAAGTAAACAGCCTTTCTCCATGAGCACAAACATTTCTGAATTTAACAAGCACTGCCAGTATGGAAACCATTTGTTTTTCATTAACACACTGATAATTCCTACTGACTTTGATTTGTATATCCTGCGGAAGCAGCATATACATTTTTGATATATTTCCAAATGTTAAAGCATTCGTAAGTACCCACAATGGAACATTTCCATATTTCTTCTGCGAATGATTTATATAATGATAGTCCGTTGGTTTTGTGACATACCCCTCTAATATTCTAATCAGACGGTCAATATCTCTCTGATTCTTCTTTCCTGAATAATTGTAATTTGATGTATCAAGGTATTCTTTTTGATTTTCCCCATTTTTTTCTGTAAAATAATAGGACACTTGAGATTTTATTCCATTTTCGACCTTGATAAGATACCGTAAGAATAGCTGTCTTAACAATTCGTCAAAATAATACAGTTCCACAATATCTTCAAACCTTGTCCCATCCTTATATTTTTTAGTGGTTGGGTTCTTAAAGATATCCTTATATCCACCAATCAGGGAATAATAACTTGTCTGTTTTAAAATCTCCTTTGCATATGCCTCATTATCAATCAACAGATTCTTTTCATTTTTCAATTTTTCTATCTGCTGATCATAATTCAAAAAAATCTTTTGCATATACACTATCCCCTAATATAAAAAAAGAGGAGTCCCCGCAGGTTCTCCCCCGGTCGCAGGCCTCACAGGTTTCTGCAACGCGATCACTGTATTTTATCTTACTTAACTTTATACATCTTGTCAAGCAATTTCTACAGCTCTCTATAGTATATGCCGATGTCATCTATCATATACCTTATACCATTTTTTGCGGTTTATTTCGCAATGGGAATGGGTTTTCAGTCTCCATCCCGACCACTGGAACAGATTTAAGGTCTCTGTTCCGACCTTATAATACTTTCATTGGCAGATTATTTAATCCTTCAATATCGGCTATGTCCTTGTAGCTGTCAGAAAACCAATAGCGGCGCATGAAAATAACGCAGTTTTCGCTGCTCGCAAGCACCATAAAATAAAAAATGCAACAATGAATTTTCACGATCATTGTTGCAAAAAATCGATGTTCCCTGCGGGAATCGAACCCACAACTACAGCTTAGGAGGCTATTGTTATATCCATTTAACTAAGAGAACAAAAACCTACGGAAAATTAATGTAGCCCTGCATCCAGATCGTGCCTTTGAAGCGACGTCCAACAGCAGGCTCACCATACAAATCCGCTCTGTTAATACAAATATCAAATTGTAAATCATTACAACTCAATATCATAACACAAATTTCTTCATCTGTAACGATATTTTTTACAAAATTAAAATCTACAATTTCTCCAAGAACAGAATACTGATCGCATTCTACTCCATATGGCATAAAATAAGTATCTACCAACGTAAAAACATCTTCCTTATGAATCCGCTTGGAAATAGCAGAATAAGTATCCATATCATCTAAAGTCAGATTCTCTATGGCTTCCTCATCTCCATTTCGCGCTGCATTCAATAGCTGGCTGCGGTCACGAAGCGTCTGTTGGTTACGGATCAGATCCTTCTCTGTTTTCTTCAATGGCATCATAATTGTGCCGGTTAAAGAAAGCGCTGATAGAGTCAATGTTGTTCCTCGAATCGGCAGATTATTGGAATTTTTTGCCTTTACATAAGGAATCATATTCTGAAGATAAAAAATCAGTGATACTCCGATACGGACATCATCACAGACTCCGGCATAGGATTCCAAAGCAGCATGACGTTCAATGGAAACATCTTCCTGTGTGGTAATATTACTTCCACGTAAAAATGGAAAATAATATTCGTAAACAAATTTATCATCTTCGTCAAATTCACCACACACCGTAACACCGATATTAGGAGCGAATTCTTTGCTGAATGATGCAAGCAGTGTTTCATCACCATTTGAAGTATATGCTCTTTCTTTTCCCTCTACAACTACATCTGTTAAAAGCTTCTGCAGCTCCTTACGGCTCCAGACTTCACTAAAACCAATTGCTCTCATATATTTATGCAAAGAATTCACCTCCTTATCTGTTTTAATATAGCTATAAGCAAAACTCCACATACTCAGTATTTATGCAGGTTTGCAAGGCATGGCAACCTCTTTTTTGAAAGACATCCGTCTTTTTACTTCACAACCAGTTGCATATTTATTTACCGGATTTCTGTCATGCCACCCATATAAGGACGCAGCACCTCAGGAATACGGATAGAACCGTCTGCCTGAAGATTATTCTCTAAGAATGCAATTAACATTCTCGGAGGAGCAACTACAGTATTATTTAAGGTATGTGCAAAATACTTACCCTTTTCTCCATTAACACGGATCTTTAATCTTCTTGCCTGTGCATCACCAAGGTTAGAGCAGCTTCCGACCTCGAAATACTTCTTCTGTCTAGGAGACCATGCTTCTACGTCATAAGACTTCACCTTCAGATCAGCCAGATCGCCGGAGCAGCACTCAATCGTTCTTACCGGAATATCCATAGACCGGAATAAGTCTACCGTATTCTGCCACAATTTGTCAAACCACATTGCAGAATCTTCCGGCTTACATACAACAATCATTTCCTGCTTCTCAAACTGATGGATACGATAAACACCACGTTCCTCTAAGCCGTGAGCTCCTTTTTCCTTACGGAAACAAGGAGAATAGCTGGTTAAAGTCTTCGGAAGCTCTGCTTCCGGTACAATCGTATCAATAAATTTACCAATCATGGAATGTTCAGATGTTCCGATCAGGTATAAATCCTCTCCTTCAATCTTATACATCATGGCATCCATTTCTGCGAAACTCATAACACCGGTAACAACATTGCTTCGAATCATAAAAGGAGGTACACAGTATGTGAAGCCTCTGTTAATCATAAAGTCTCTTGCATAAGCAAGTACTGCAGAATGAAGTCTTGCGATATCTCCCATCAGATAGTAAAATCCATTACCTGCAACCCTACGGGCACTGTCTAAGTCAATACCATTCAGTCTTTCCATAATATCGGTATGATAAGGAACTTCAAAATCCGGAACCACCGGTTCACCATATCTGGTGATTTCAACATTTTCAGAATCATCTTTTCCAATTGGAACACTTGGATCAATAATATTCGGAATAACCATCATGATCTTAGTGATCTTCTCTTCCAATTCCTTCTCTTTTTCTTCCAGTTCAACGAGTCTCTTGGCACCTGCTGCAACCTCTGCCTTCTTCTGCTCTGCTTCTTCCTTCAAACCCTTTGCCATTAATGCACCGATTTCTTTGGAAATCTTGTTACGGTTTGCACGAAGATCATCTGCTTCCTGCTGTGTCTTACGGCTTTCTGCATCCAGTTCAATTACCTCGTCTACTAAAGGCAGCTTGGAATCCTGAAATTTCTTCCTGATATTTTCTTTCACTACTTCAGGATTCTCCCTTAAAAATTTGATGTCGATCATTTCTATTTCCTCCTAATAATTATTCCAAAACTTTTTCAATAAATACGTTATTGATCTTAACTAAATCAATAATATCATGATTTTTCAATTCAATCACGGGACGATCGGAAAAATCTTTATTCTGGCGAACCACTTTTCCGGTTTGCCCATTGGTAAGAAGCACCGTACTTCCCGCCGGATAAACTGCTGTAAACTGAAGCAATGCATCTACAATCTCTTTCGGAAAACGGCTTCCCTTATAAATCTTCATATATTCAATTGCTTCATATACCTTAATTCTCTTACATCCAATCCCACAGATCATTTCATCAAAAGCATCACATACACCAACAATTGCTGCTTCATATGGGATTTCTTTTGCCTTCAAAGGATATCCGCTTCCATCAATTCTCTCATGATGAAACAGAATAATGCTCTTCCCGGTGCTGGAAATCCAGTTTTCCGTTTTGACTGCAGAGTAACCATAAACCGGATGCTTCATGTACTCAGACTGTTCTACCTGAGATAAAGAATCTATATTCTGATTCTGATAGGATATCGTCATATAGCGAAGACCCAGATCATGCAACAAAGAACCGACAGCAATGTCATGAACCCGTTCTTTTGAAAGATTCAATTTCAAAGCAGTCAATGTAGCCAATGAACACAAACTAATGGAATGCTCATAGATATCCGAGCTTCGTTCTTTAATATCATAAATCCTTTCAATGACATCATCCTCTTCCAGAATTTTACTGATAATGCCGTCTGCAGTTCCTGACAATTCAACCAGCTCCCGGTTATTATTGTAGGTATGCTTCTCCAGAATATTCCTGACCTGTCTTTTAAAAGATTCTTCAATATCCGATTTCAGAAGGACTACTTCCTGGGTTTTAACCAGATCTTCATCTTTAATAAAAACCTCTGTGATACCAAGATCTCGGATTTTATCAATATATTCCGGACGAAGGACCAGTTCTTCTGATAACAGGATCTTATATTCTTTTGTTAAAATAGGTTTGGCTAATACTTCTCCACCCTTCAAATTATTGACTTTAACAATTTTCAATTAGTCATCATCCCCTACTGCCATTTTTAAAGCAGCTTCTTCTTCTTTGCCAAGATCAATCATAGCCTTACCATTAATGATCTCTTTTGTATACGTGTAACATCCCTCTGTACTATGAACAGAGTTTAACATGAAACCACTATTCTCTTCATCCAGCATACATAAGCAAAAACTTAACTTACCGCCCATCTGCTGAAATGCATCATATTTTACAATACCAACCTTCTGAATGGTGGATTCCAGTTTCTTATACAATGTCCGGATATCTTTCTTATTCTTATCAATGGATGCTTTGAGAAATTTATTATCCTCGAACAGTCCAACAATTTCATCTTCCAGACTTTTTGCTTCTTTTCCATTCATAAACTTCTGATACTTTTTATTGAGTTTACGAATGGTACACATATTAATAATGTTAAGAACCAGTGATATTAACAAAATAACTGCCAGAACCAGGATAATTATTCCAAGTCCTGCATTGCCCATACCAATCGTTGCAAAAAACGTGTTCATATCTTAAGTACCTTTCCTGTTACTATTCACTCGTACCTCGTTCCACCAGAAAACCTGCCACCGGCAGCTTCTCTGGATGCATGTTTTTCTTATCTTGAAAGTAAATCCATGATCTTCTCCAGATCATCATGGCTGTAAAATTCAATTTCAATCTTTCCTGCACCATTTCCTTTCGAAGTAATGGCAACCTTTGTAGATAGTTTTTGTTTCAGATTTTCTTCGATATCCTGATATACCGCTTCCAGACTCTTATCAACAGGATTTGTTTTCTTAACCTTTGCAGGTTTGTTCAGGTTCTTTACCAGCTTTTCAACATCACGTACACTCAGCTTTTCATCAAAAATCTGCTGTGCAATTGCATACTGCTGTTCCGGATCTTCAATACTGATTAATGCCCTGGCATGTCCCGTACTGATTAAATCATCAATAATCATTTGCTGCACATCATCACAAAGCTTCAACAGACGCATGGAATTGGTTACCGCTGTTCTGCTTTTCGATACTCTTTCTGCAACTTCATCCTGCTTCAGATTAAACTCTGTCAACAGACGCTTATAAGCCAACGCTTCTTCGATTGGATTTAAGTCTTCTCTCTGGATATTTTCAATCAAAGAAATCTCTACGATTTCCTGTTCTGAATAATTTCGGATAATAACCGGAACCTCTTTTAAACCTGCTTTTTTGGAAGCACGCCATCTACGTTCACCGGCAATAATCTCATAATAGGTCTTGCGGTCCTGAACAAGAATCGGCTGTAATAATCCATACTGCTTAATAGATTCTGCCAGTTCCTCCAAAGCATCCTCATCAAAATTCTTACGAGGCTGATCACGATTCGGTTCTACCTTTGTAATATTAACAATCGTAACCGGACCGTCCTCCTGGGATACTTCTTTTGATCCAGCTGTTACTTCCGCTTTCTTTGTTTCATCTTCCATTTTATTTGGAATTAAACTATCTAACCCTTTTCCCAATCCACGTTTTACTGCCATAATTACTTTCCTCCATTAATAACTTCTTCCGCTAATTGCATATATGCCTCTGCTCCTGCAGATTTTGGATCGTAAGCATTAATTGGCATTCCGTAACTTGGAGCTTCCGCCAATCGAATATTTCTCGGTATTAATGTCTGAAATACTTTCTGACTCAAATTGCTCTTAACATTTTCAACAACCTGCATGGAAAGATTGGTTCTTGAATCATACATGGTAAATACAACACCTTCAATATCCAAATCCGGATTCAATCTTTCTTTTACCAGATTAATGGTATGTATCAACTGACTTAAACCTTCCAAAGCATAATACTCACACTGGATTGGAACTAAAACCGTATCTGCGGTTGTCATTGCGTTAATTGTCAACATACTTAAGGATGGAGGACAATCAATGATAATATAATCAAAACTATCCTTGATCCACTCTACCTCTCTCTTTAAAATGTATTCCTTTCGATCTACACCAATCAGTTCAATCTCTGCGGCAGCCAGATTTACATTAGAAGGAATAATGGACACACCATCTATTACATCATTCAGAATACATTCCTTGATGGAACATTCACTCAGCATTAATTCATAAACTGTGTTATCCAAATCATTCTTCTCTACACCAAATCCACTAGTTGTATTTCCCTGAGGATCTGTATCAATTACTAAAACTTTCTTTCCCTTTGCTGCTAATGATGCAGATAAATTAATGGAGGTAGTTGTCTTTCCTACTCCACCTTTCTGATTAGCAATTGCAATCGTTTTTCCCATTTTCACTTCCATTTCTGTAACAGTTCAGCAATTTCATAAGTTATCAGCTGTTACCCTTTTTCTTTCTTATCACAGTGCATTATTGATTATATCACTTCTGAAAGTGATATTCTAGGATTTTTACTTACAAAAATAAACTTGTAGTCCTATTTCCCTGCTACTACAACATCTAGTGTTCTATTTTTAAGTAGTTCTTATAAAATTAATGTTTCACGGTTTATATATTTGCAATGTTTCACGGATTGGCTACAAGATTTAGGGGCTATGTGTTTCACGTGAAACATTATCTTGTGATACATATTTTACGATAACGTTTCATGTTTCACGTGAAACATATTACTTATATTTCAATGCAAAATATATTTTAAATGCAGTATAAATAATGAATTTATAGTAACTATTCAGTACAGGTCGAAGCATTTACTGCTGAGACCGTAAGATAATGATTCAGTAATGCAAAATTTCATCGGCGAATCCGATTTGGAATGGATTTTGCATCGTAACTTTGAAGGTACTGAACAGTTACAATTTATATATGAATAAATGGTCTTAAAGATTAAATATATTAGCAAATATGATATGATAAATAATCCAAAAAACAAATGTAATGATGTAATAAACAAATATTTTGAAAGAATAGACTGCTTCTAATATCAGACATAAACTATCCATACTCGTTATCCAGAAACAAGATATTCTAAGAGTAACCACATAAAATAATAATTGCAGACGCAGACGACCCAACGAACCATCCGGATTCGATTGTGTCTCGCTCAGCCATCCATGGCTGAACACTGCTAATAGAGAAGGTTACTCTAAGAATATTTAAGTTTCTTCCAAAGGAGTATGGATGGTTTATGACTATTATTGAAATCTGCCTGCAATCATATTATAATCATCATCGGTGTATAAAACATTGAATCATCTAAGAAATCTTCATGTTTCAATATTCCACCACAAATTACAAATACATTACAACAAAATAGCAGAAAAGAGAACATACCATGAATAACATTACCATTAAGAGCAATAACAAAACTGCCACTACCCTGCGTGGGGAAGCAACTTTAATATTTGCGGTGATCATTAACAGTCTTGGCGTATTGCTCATGCTCCAATCCGGGTCAGGAATTTCTGCCATCTCCAGTGTGCCCTATGCATTTAATCTTGTCTTTCCAAAATTAACGCTTGGAACATGGACCTATCTATTTCAGGGCACACTCGTTGCACTCCTGATGATTCTCCGTAAGAAATTTGTTCCATCCTATTTATTCAGTTTCGTAGTAGGATTTTTCTTTGGACTGATGATGGATCTGCATGAGCTATGGATCACGAAGCTGCCATTAACTATTCCCTTAAGAATCTTATACTTTGCACTCAGTTATATTATCATTTGCTTTGGCATTGCATTATCCAACCGATGCAAATTACCAATTGTTCCAACTGATTTATTTCCACGTGAACTTGCAGAAATCTTAAACAAACCATATTCCGGAATCAAGATCTGCTTCGATGTGATCTGTCTGCTCATTACAGCATGCATGACCTACTTCTGTCTTGGACACATTATGGGCCTTGGTATTGGTACAATCATTGCCGCATTTACAATGGGAAAAGGAGTTGCTATCATAGGAAACCGGATTGACAAATACGTTACCTTTACATCCTTCATGGAATCCAGAAATGATAAGACAGCTTAAACTACATAGACATGCTTCTGTTAATAAACGAATAAAAAGTATAAAAAAGACGATATATAAATTATAATATATCGTCTTCTTTTTCACTTATTCAATTTAACACAATACTCAAAAATGATCCACTGGATCATTTTCTCATATGCATGGCAACTCAAACCATCACTTAAAACTAAAACAGCTTCACAATATTATTTCGGATTGCAAAGACAGCTGCCTGAGTACGGTCAGATACATCAATCTTCTTAAAGATATTGGAAATATGATTTTTAACCGTGCGCTCACTGATATTCAGATTCATGGCAATCTCTTTATTAAACATACCACCGGCAATCTGTGTCAGAATTTCCATTTCACGTTTGGTTAAGGCAGCAATTTTCTCCTTATCAATATCCCGGTTCACCAGACGGGAATTCAAAGAAGGAATCAGACTCGGCTGGATATAAGAATCTCCTTCCATTACAGACTGGATCGCTTTCTTTAATTCCTCTGATCCGGAATCCTTCAAAATATAACCATTCGCTCCAATATCAACAGCCTGAACAAGATATTCCACCTCACTATGTACAGTCAGCATTAAAACCTTCACCGGAATATTTTTCTTCTTGATTTCTTCCAGAACCTCAATTCCATTTACGTTGGGCATATTAATATCAAGTAATAAAATATCAGGCTGTACATGCTGTAATTTTTCAAGACATTCAGCACCATCACTGGCCTGTTCAATCACATCAATTGAACCATCAAATTCCAATAATTGTTTAATTCCTTCTCTTATTAAAGCGTGGTCATCAACCAACATTACTTTTGTGCTCATGAAATTTTCCTCTCCCATCTTATTCATCTGCAGCAACCTGAATGGTTATTTCCGTTCCTTCATTTAAAACTGAATGAACCTGAAATACTGCGTGAATAATTTTTGCTCTTTCCTGCATCATGGATAAACCAAAATGATTTTCCTTTTTATTACCATCTTCAAAACCAATTCCATAATCCTGAATCTTAACAAGCAACTGATTTCCCTTATTCTTTACAGAAAGTTCAATGCGATCCGATTTAGAATGAATGATCGAATTCTGTACAGCCTCCTGAATCATCCGGAATAAGATCAAAAGTCTGTATTCAGAAATCTTCGTAGAAACTTCATCAATATCTGTTACAAATAAAATATCCGCATTAGATTCCTTTATATTTTGAATATAATCATCCAGACACCTGTCAAATCCTAAATCATTAAATGACATGGGACGAAGATTAAAAATCACCATCCTCATTTCATCAATAATTCCTCTTAAATTTTTTGAACAGCTTTCAAGTTCAAGCTTTGCCTGAATTTGATCTTTATCAATATATAAAGAACTCAATTCAATTTCATGAATCAAATGAGCCAGGTTTTGAACTGTAGTATCATGAAGTTCTCTTGCAATTCGTTGGCGATCCATTTCCTGAACATCAAGTAACGCATTAGACAATTCAATTTGATGAGCTTCCTGATCTTTAAAAATCTTTAATTCCTCGATTTTCTTTGACAGCTCTTCTATCTGGCTTATGCTCATCTCATTTTCCTGAATTAAATGTTCGATCTTATCTTTTGCAGATGAAATTTCATTTTTATAAATATCCTCCGTATTACGCGGAGAAAAATATTTCATATCCGCATCTGTTTCCATCAATGACTTTAAAAGTGCTTCTGTTTCCTGAATTTCTTCCTGATTCTTTTTCACAAGACGATTTAATTCATTCCGTTTCTTTAAAAAAGCATAATATATATCATCGATAACAGAATTCCCATTTGTATCCATCATATTCTCCCATCAATTTCTGCTTAAACAAAGATATAAACCTGGTATATCTATGACTTTATTGTGACTATTCTGAATAATGACGATGCAAGAATGATTTAAAAATGCTTCGACCTGTGAACAGTTACAAATTATAGTTATATATATCATATACTAAAAACCGTTTTTAGGAAAGTAAAAAAACTTACATTATTAAATTAACAGTGATCATTAATTAAATAATTGGCTCCTTGGAAGGTAACCCCGCTTTTCTCGGATATTTTTTCGGTGTAACATCTATCTTTTCAATGATAAACAAATTTCTGTAAATATCTGATTGTGGCAGATAGAATTCTACCTGATTTTTATAAGTACCACCCAGGATCTTAATTGCCTTTTTAGCCTGTTCATACTCTTCTGTTATTTTTTCGGATTTATAAGAAATAAAATAACCCTTCTTCTTTACAAAAGGAAGACAATATTCCGACAAAGTAGCGAGATTTGCAACCGCACGTGATACACAGAAATCATAATGTTCCCTGTATTCCTTTTGCTGTGCCAGATCTTCAGCTCTACCATGAACTGCTGAAATATTATTTAAAGATAAATCAAGAATCACCTGATTCAAAAACTTAATTCTTTTATTTAAAGAATCAAGTAAAGTAATTTTCAAATCAGGAAAAACAATTTTTAAAGGGATACCGGGAAAACCGGCACCGGTTCCTATATCAATTAAGGAATAATCCTTTTTTGCAAGATCCGGAACAGCCTGAATCAATGAAACACTGTCTACAAAATGTTTCATAATCACTTCATCCATTTCCGTAATTGCCGTCAGATTCATAAAAGAATTCCACTCAATCATCAATTCATAATAGTTTTGGAATTGATGAAACTGTTCATTTGTTAAAGTAATATGAAATTCTTTTAAAGAATCCGTCAATAAATCCCAGTTGTCCATAAATTATCCTATCTGCCATTTTCCGGCTATATCCATAAAACAAACAATATGAAGATAAATCAATGAGTGGCAAAATTTACTTTTGACACTCATATGATAATATAGCACATTTTTCTTAAAAAAATGCTATCTAATTTATTAAATTATCCGGATGATGATATTTCCACTGTTCCAGATAAACAACTAAAACTGAAATATCTGCAGGAGAGACACCGGAAATCCGGGATGCCTGTCCTACCGAAACAGGTTTTAAGGCTTTCAGCTTCTGTCTAGCTTCAAGACGAAGACTTTCAATATCATCATAATTAATTTCTGATGGAATTTTCTTCTTTTCCATCTTTTTAAACTGCTCTACCTGACGAAGCTGTCGTTCAATATATCCCTCATACTTAATTTCAATTTCCACCTGCTCAATTACATCTGCAGGAAGCTCTTTTCGTTCAGGATCAATCTCTGAAAGAATTTCATAACTTAATTCCGGACGGCACATCAATTCTGCAAGAGATACACCGGTCTTTAAGGTTGCACTGTTATGACTTTCAAAAAACTCCTGGTTCTTCTTGGAAGCACCAATCAATACATTTTTCAAACGGTTAATTTCCTGTTCAATCAGGGATTTCTTCATTAAAAGTGCCCGGTATTGTTCTTCTGTAATTAGTCCGATTTCATAACCCTTTTCCCGTAAACGGAGATCGGCATTATCCTGTCTTAACAACAGGCGGTATTCTGCACGGGAGGTCATCATACGATAAGGCTCCCTGTTTTCCTTTGTTACCAGATCATCAATTAAAACTCCGATATAAGCTTCCGAACGATCCAAAATCAAAGGATCCTTTTTTAAAATATATCGTGCTGCATTCACACCGGCTACAAATCCCTGCACTGCTGCTTCTTCATAACCACTGCTTCCGTTAAACTGTCCACCACTGTATAAACCTTCCACTGCTTTAAATCCAAGAGAAGGATAGAGCTGGTTCGGATTGATGCAGTCATATTCAATGGCATAAGCATTTCGGACCATCCTGCAATGCTCCAATCCCGGAACTGTCCGATACATGGCAAGCTGCACATCCTCCGGAAGGGAAGAAGACATTCCACCAACATACATTTCATTCGTATGGAGTCCTTCCGGCTCAATAAATACCTGATGTCGTTCCTTATCTGCAAACTTAACCACTTTATCTTCAATGGAAGGACAATATCTCGGTCCCGTGCCTTCAATAATTCCGGCATAAATCGGAGAACGATCCAGGTTAGCACGTATAATTTCATGGGTTTTTTCATTTGTATAAGTAAGGAAGCAGGAAACCTGATCAATCTGTACATCCTCCGGATTCGTGGAAAAAGAAAACGGAACAACTCTTTCATCACCGAACTGCTCATCCATCTTACTGAAATCCAGAGAACGCTTATCCATTCTCGCCGGAGTTCCTGTTTTGAAACGACGCATCTCAATACCCATTTCTTTTAAAGAATCCGTAAGATAATTGGCTGCCTGCAAGCCATTCGGTCCGGTATAAGTAATTGCTTCTCCACATAAGCATCTTGCTTTCAGATAAGTACCGGTACACAATACAACTGCTCTACATTCGTAAACAGCACCGGTAAAGGTCTGAACACCAATGATCTTTTTGGAATAACCATTCGGATCTGCATTCGGTACTTCTTCCCATAACAGGTTACAAACCTCTGCCTGCCTGATAGTCAGATGCTCCTGATTTTCGAGTACCTTACGCATTGCACGGGAATATTCTGCCTTATCTGCCTGTGCACGAAGTGAATGAACTGCAGGGCCTTTGGATACATTCAGCATCTTGGACTGAATAAAGGTCTTATCAATATTTTTACCCATTTCTCCACCTAGAGCATCCAGTTCCCTTACCAGATGACCTTTAGAAGATCCTCCTACATTCGGATTACAGGGCATCAATGCAATACTGTCCACACTCACTGTAAAAATCACAGTCTCAAGTCCCAGTCTTGCACAGGCCAGTGCAGCTTCGCATCCGGCATGTCCCGCACCGACAACACAAACATCTACTTTTTCACGAATGGTATTCTTATTAGTAATCATGAAATTTATTTCACCTCAACATTATCATAATGCTCACTTCTTCTATTGACAGGCTTCGCCCATTTTACTGCATTGGCAATAATTCTCTGAATCTGTGGATGATAATAAATCGGATATTCTTCATGTCCCGGCTGGAAATAGAAGATCTTACCCCATCCACGGGTAAAGGTGCATCCGCTCCGGAATACCTCTTCATTTGAAAACCATCCTAAGAATACCACATCATCCGGCTTCGGAATATCAAAGTATTCTCCATACATTTCTTCTTTTTCCAAAATAACCGGTTCGGTAATACCCTCTGCGATCGGATGAGAAGGAGCTACGCAGACAAGCTTTTCTCTTTCCCCATGCTTCCATCTCACGCACATACTCGTTCCAAGCAGTTCTTTCATCGGATTGGAATAATGAGCAGAATGTAATGCAATCAATCCCATTCCATCTAAAACATGCTGTTTTACTCTCTGGACATTTTCTTCGGTTACTTCATCATGTGCCTGATGTCCCCACCAGATCAATACGTCCGTATCATTCAGAATTTCTTCAGACAATCCCTGGTCCTCCATCCGCAAGGTTACACAACGAACCTGAATCTCCGGATCCTTTTCCAGAAACTCACGAATACATTCATGAATTCCATTCGGATAAACCTTTGCAACATGCTCATATTGAAGTTCTTCCAGGTACTCGTTCCATACTGTTACCTTAATCATCAATGCAGCCTCCTGTTTTAAACTGATTCAACCATGCAGCAGATGTTTCAATATCCTGTAGCTGCTGACAGGATCCGAAATGCTCAATTGCAAAATAATCATCGTATCCGGAAGCTAAGATTTTTTCAACTATTTCTTTCATCTGAATACATCCGCTTCCTACCGGAGAGGAATACATCTCTCTTCCTTTAACTGTAGCTTTTGGTGTTTCACCCTTTTTCACTTCAAAGGTCCGGTCTTTACAATGTACATGTCCGATCTTTCCTAAAAACTCCGGCAATACTTCAAAAGAATCCTCTTCACTATATAAAAAGTTTCCGGTGTCAAATGCACATTTAAGTCCATCCACATGGGCAAGGAAAAATTTCAGTCCCGCAGCATCCTTATAATATGCCGGCGCATCATCAAAATCCTCTAAAACCATCTGGATTCCATTGTCCTTTGCATACTTTGACAAAATATTCAGACTGGTGATCATCTTTTTTACGCAGCGGTTTCTTAAAAAAACAATCTTCCATTCCTTATCTGTTAAAAATCCGGGAATGATCATAATTTTTTTAATGGAATGACTATCTGCAAAATCAATCAGATCAAATCCTCTTTGCAGATCATTTCCATGAGAATAATCAAAAAATCCATAAATGCAGCTGACTTCCATATCATGATCCTGAAGCAGCTTAAAAATCTTCTCTTCTTCTTCCATTAATACTTTATCTTCAATTTCAATTCCTTTGATTCCAAAAGAAGCTGCTTTTTGAAAAACTTCATCCATGGATTGTCCACTTTGCTCTGCAGCCTCCCGGATATGATCATAAAATACAGATATTTTCATCTGAAACCTCCCATTTCTCTCTATTTTATAAATTTTAATTATCTTGTAACAGTTCAGCCATGCCTATTCATAAGCTGCCGGATTGTACAGATTGGCTAACAAATATACGTACTTTCCGGCAACTTATTTCATATTGGGCGTC
>ERZ1026772.1155-NODE-1155-length-15185-cov-7.573695_pt1 | contig 15185 bp, 11 predicted proteins | sample MGYA00380124_ERZ1026772 | MGnify/ENA primary metagenome ERZ1026772 (study PRJEB33269, sample SAMEA4719760) | human gut metagenome | biome: human-associated habitat; feature: organic feature; material: feces | place: Cameroon | collected 2013-10 ...
GAGTCAAAGCCTTTTACCACAGTCAAGAGAATTTTTAAATGCGGTAGCCCTGCGTGTGGGCCGCCCTTGGTATTGTCGCGACGCTGATATAAAACGTAATGTCCGAATTCGTGTAGTAATGTCGGGTATCCCCATGCCGATTCATCTTCTAAACTACCACCGACTCGCATCGTCTTCTCAAGTACGATTTTCGAGTTTCCCGATCCGATGCGTAACCCCGTCGTGGATACATTCAAAAAACACGTGCCACAATCAAAAATGATTCTAGGTTTCCACAAGACGCCGATCGACGGCATTTCTGCAACCGTCTTGCCAAAACTCGTTTCTGCCAATGATTCATAGGCACGGCGTAGCGTCATATATAAAAACAATCCACCCGACGACATTTCGGTCGTAATTCTCACATCGCCGGCATAGCCTGGATCGTCTTCATGGGAAAACTTCGACAATTCAATCGTCCATTGCCATAAATCGTATGGATCTTTGACTTCTTTCGAGGCGACGAATACGGCTAGTTTGACGGTGTCTTTGTCATTTTTATCTTTCGTGCGCCAAACGGGAACGATTGAAATCCAATCCGAACGATAGGGCAATCGCGACGTTTCTATGTCGAAGTAACCATCGGCATCGGTTTCGCCCGTGCCCAACACAGCGCCATACGATGTATTCAATGTGATTGGCAAATGCGCACCGGGTTCGTCGACTTTTTTGTCGAGTTTCGGCAATGTGACGGCATCGTGATAAACCGTTTGTCGTTCGACGAGTATGCGGCCTTTGATGCGATGTAACATGCATTGCCCAGTCGACTCGTTGCAGGTCGATCCATTGGCGCAAGTCCCACACGATCCGCCCAATCCATCGGGGCCGCAAACGCGATTGGCGCAACTCGGTTCGCATTGAAACGACGTCGAACAAATCATGCCGCTCGGACAATAGCCGCAAACGCCCCCACATCCATCGCTTCCGCACTGTCGCCCGTCGCATTTGCGTTCGCAAGTTTGCGCAATGCACTGATACTGATGCGAGCAAATCGTGCCGCTCGGGCAATAGCCGCAGACGCTTCCACATCCATCGTTTCCGCATTGCCGCCCGTCGCACGCGGGTTTGCAATCCTGCTGGGCAATGCACGTGTGTTCGTTCGTGCAAACTAGCCCCGCGCCACACGTCCCACACGATCCGCCGCAACCATCATCGCCACACGCTCGTCCTGCGCAATTTGGTACACACGTATCGGTTCCCGGTCCCGTCATCGACGTGCATACATAATCTTTGCAAATCGTCCCCGGTTGGCACGAACCACAAACGCCACCACAACCGTCTGGACCGCACTGCCGCCCATCGCAAATGGGTTCACACGTCGGCTTCGACTCGTCGTCCGAGCACGCCACAGTCGACAACGCCACCGCACACAGTATCGCAAAACGCCATATCTTTCCGTTCGAGCTTTTCATCTCCCGTCCCATTTGCGCAACACAACCGCTTCGCACGACGTGCGAAAACCACCCGTTTTCGTACTATTTTGCCCCCATGCAATCAACTTTTATCGCCCGATCATCTTTCTGTTGTCTCGCTCGTCTACTCCATGATAAAATCGCGAGCGTTGTGAAAAATGAACGCCAATGACGAGGAGACAGCTATGCCTACCCCTAAGAAAGACGATATTCGCTCCTGTTTTACCGAAGAAGAACTGCGCCACGCATACGATAATCTGACGATTTTTTCAGATGCCGTTTCGAATTTGTTTTTCCGCGATAAAGAGACGACGCAACACGTCTTGCGAATGATTCTCGATCGAGACGACTTGAACGTGACCGATGTCAAAACGCAAGAACGCATCGATAACGTCATAGGTCACTCGGTTCGATTTGATGTTCTGGCAACGGATTCCCAAGGCAGTTATTACAATATCGAAATCCAAAACGTGTCGCACGAAGATCTGCTCATGCGAGCCGATTTCTATGGCGCAGCGATGAAGATGCGTTTTTTTGAGAAATCGGCATCATATTCGAAAGTTCCGAAAGTTTATGTAATATTCTTCGTTAAAGACGGTAGATTTTGCAATAATCGACTCATCAATTGCGTCGTTTTCAAAGACGAAGACAATCGCGATCTCGAGTTTGGCACGCGCATTTTTTTGGTCAATGGCAAGTTGCAGGACGAAACGCCAGTCGGTAAACTTATGCACGACTTCTCGTGCAGTTCGCACGAAGAGATGAAAGATCAGGTGATTGCCGATCGGTTTCAATGTGTGATGGAAGGAGGGCTACTGAAGATGGACGATTTTACGCAAATGGTTTTTAAGCGAGGTGAAGTGAAAGCGAAACTCGACGTTGCTCGGAATTTGCTCGCTATGGGAATGCGCGATACCGACGTCGCGAAAGCGACGGGGCTTCCGCTCGAACAAGTTCAGAGTTTAGTCGTTAGCAGTTAAACTGAATTCCCGAAATTCGCACGAAGAGATGAAAGATCAGGTGATTGCCGAACGGTTCCGATGTGTGATGGAAGGAGGGCTACTGAAGATGGACGAATTTACGCGATTAGTCTTTAGAAGAGGAAGACAGTACGGGGAAGAACTTGGTGAGAAAAATGGGGAAGAGCGCGGTGAAAAGCGTGGAGAAAAGCGCGGAGAAAAACGTGGAGAAAAGCGTGGAGAAGAGAAAGCGAAACTCGACGTTGCTCGTAACTTACTCTCGATGAAAATGCGCGATATCGACGTCGCGAAAGCGACGGGGCTTCCGCTCGAACAAGTTCAGAGTTTAGTCGTTAGCAGTTAAACTGAATTCCCGAAATTCGCACGAAGAGATGAAAGAACGGGTGATTGCCGAACGGTTCCGATGTGTGATGGACGGCTAGTGTAGCTGCGTAGGCGTATGCGCGCAAGGGCGGAACGCCCGAGCACATAGCCGGAGCCCGAGCCCGTATGGAGCGATAGCGACATAGGGCGACCTAGCGGAGCGTATTGGCGTTAGCCAATAGCGTAGCTGCGTAGGCGTATGCGCGCAAGGGCGGAACGCCCGAGCACATAGCCGGAGCCCGAGCCCGTATGGAGCGATAGCGACATAGGGCGAGCACGCGCAAAAAACGACATCATCTGTGTGCAAAAATCGTGTATCTGTCGGCTTTTCATGGTATTTTAGCGCCGTTGCCTGCGTAACATCGCGATCGATGAAGATACGACGGGCGACGAGTTTGCACTTCGCCCCTTGCGGGCACCGACAAAGGAGACGATAATGGCATCGATTAAACGCGAAATTAAGCACACGTTGGGTTTGGAAGGCGGCAAAAAGGCTGTCGACGGTTTGCTCGATAAATTGAAAGCCGAGTATGGTTCGATTTTTAGCGACATCAAATGGAATGCCGATCACACGGCGGCCGATATTTCGGGGAAGGGGTTTAAGGGCAATTTCTGCGTGACAGAAGATTGCATGAAACTCAATATCGAGCTCGGTTTGCTCGTTTCGGCTTTCAAGGGCAAAATTGAACAAGAAATCGACAATCAAATCAAAGATATTAAGTAATATCGGCGGCTAGTGCGGCAAATGTCGGCTAGTCATATATTTAAAGCGCTCGGCGGCTTTTGTCGTTTGGCGCTTTTTTTGCGACGTGCTGCGATTGGCGATGAGCTGTATTTGTGGCGCCTTCGGGCGGGCGGCTACCGCGCGATGAGGTTGTATTTGTTGAGTTTGGCGATAAACCGCGAGCGATTGAGGTCGAGGGCTTCGGCGGTTTTGTCGGGGTCGCGGTCGTATTTGTCGAGGAGTTTGTCGATGAGTCGTTTTTCGATGTCGGCGAATGTGCCCGAGAGGAAGTCTTCTTCGTCTTCGTCGACTTCGGGGGCGCCTTGGTTTTCGACTTGTTCTTCGAGTTGTTTGATGCGTGAGTTGAGCTGTTGAACTTGCCCTTGCAACGTTTCGTTGAGGATTTGCATGAGTTGGACTTGCTCGCGGAAGACGTCGGTGCCCGAGAGGGCGATGTTTTTCGTCGAGGCGTCGGCGATTTCGACGAAATCGCGCCCGAGATCGTTGACCGTTATCATCGACCCTTCGCAGCGCAAGACGGCGCGTTCGACGACCGAACGCAATTCGCCAAAGTTCCCCAGCCATGCATAAGATTTGAGCGCGAGCATCGCTTCGGCGCTGAACGAATCGACGTTTTTGCCGACGGCAAAGGCTTGTTTTTGGCAGAAGAATTCGGCAACGGTGTCGAGGTCATCTTGGGTGCGGAGTGGGTCGAGGACGACGACTTCGGCATCGGCTCGGTTGGCAATCTTTTGTATTTTATCGGGTAGAATGCTCGGATCGAGCTTATATTGTTCGACTGAAAAGTCGTCGGGCGAAACATTAATCGTGAGGTAGAGCGATAGATTGTCTTTGGCGGGGAGTTGTTCGATCATCTCGAAGACTTCGCCCAGGAGTCCTTCCGAGACGCGTTCGGCGTTTTGGATGAGGAGTCCGCCACCGGCTGCCGAGGCGATGAGCCCGGGGTCTTGCCCGTCGCCAAACATGTCGAGGGCGAATATCGATTCCGAGACGACGGCGGCATCGATCGTGAGGAATGCGCCTTGCGATCGTGCTTGATGCGCGGCGAGTGCCAGTGTGCGTTTGCCAGTTCCGGGCTCGCCGACGAGCAAGATGGGCGGGTCGATCGACGCCATTTCGCTAGAGGCTTCGCGTTGTGCTTTGGTGAGTTCGATTTCGCTGAGTGCGTAGCCGCGCAGTTGCTGGCTGTGGAGCGCGGCGACTTGGCTTCGCAAAAAGGCGATTTCGTCTTCGTATTGGCGCGTCTCGCACGATATGTTGATCGGCGCAGAAGACGGCGTTTCGGGTTTTGGATCGTGGACTTCTTCGTCTTCGAGCATCTCTTCTTCGTCGATGAGCCCGTGGGGAATGGCGCGTGGATCGAGTTGTGCCGTCGTGCACAGTTGTGCCGTAGGATTTTTGATGACGCGAGCAAACGACGCCGTTTCGTGGTATCGGCGCGTAAATTCGTCGATGTCTTCGCCCACGAATTCGAGGCTAATTTCTGCCGATTGGTAGACGATAGCCGCGGCGCATTCGCGTATTTCGTCGATGATTTCCGAGAGTCGTTGTCGTTTGGCGGGCGAGAGTAAGATGGATGGGGCTTCGCCGTGGTCGGGGATTTGCTTGCTACTGACGAGGAAAGTGAGGCTCGAAAGCGTGCCTGCGACGTTATCGGCGATGGGGAGTGCGATGACGATGCCGAGTTTATCGGCAATGCCTTGGGCGGGGTTTCGGCTGTCGCGGTCTTGTGGATCGCCTGTAATGACGCATCCTTCGATTCTAAAGACTTCGAGGAAATCGCGCCAGCTGTCGTTGAGAATGTTGAGATCGATGCCGCCGAATCCCGTTTCGGCATCGGTTGTCGTCAGCGCCACGATGTGGCGCGGCGTTGGGCGGTCGATGACGACTTGCACGAGCCACGAATCGTCGAAGATTTCTTTCGTTTCTTCGAGTACGGATCGCAGGCGCGACGTCGAGAAAATGGGGCTATCGAGCTGGACATCGGCATCGCCAGGCGATCGCATGACGACGCCGATGCCGTTGCCGAGGCATTGGGCGAGGATGGCGGCCATGAGAAACATCTGAGCCGTTGGCATGTCGATAAACGAGAGCGCAAAGACGAATGCCATCGATATCGCCGCGATAAATACGCCGATTTCGTGCGGAGCCAACGTCGATTCTTCGCGCTTATAGCGGCGATAGATCAACATTGCGGCGTCGAGTATCGTATAGAGTGCGGCCCAAAACATGGGCAATATGACGATCGAATCGAGTCGAACTTCGGCATTGGGCATGGCGTTGCCACCCCAAATCACGGGCATGAGACCAATGCCATACCAAAGCGGGATGAGCAACGTCGCCAGTGGCCCTGCATATATCGCAATGCGAGCTAAAGTCTCGGTTTTGCGGTGTTTCCCGAAATACGTGAGATGGTAGTCGAAATCGACGACTTTGAAGAGCGTTAGAGCGACGAGTCCGACGATAAACAACGGCGCGATGCTCATCATTTGTGACCACATCGCAAGCGTCAAGATACTCGCGCAACCCAATCCCATCGTCACATTGGTCCAGAATGCCGCCGATGTACGGCGCGCGCAACGCGATCGCCAAGCGATGACGCCCATGACGGGCAAAAACAAAAGTGCCAGGGCGATCTTGAGCGTGCGAGCGATGGGATCGCTCAAGCCGACGCTCACGTCGATGATTTCTTCGGGGCGTCGGAAGACGACGCGTGCGCCGTCTCGGCGATCGGCCAGCAGCGATCGGAGCGACTCGATATCGCTACCATTGATAGGGGTATAATTGCCGTTTTCGTCGGCGATGAGCTCGGGTTTGTCGCCGCTACGGACGCCTGGCGGAAGACTCGTGCCCGCAAAATCGCTTGCCGTCGTGATCCGTTGATATCGCGCGCCCAGGCGCCTAACGGTGAGTTCGACTTCATCGCCATTCGACGACAAGAGCTTGTGATAGACGCCGGCGCGCGTATGGACGGGGGTTCCGTCGACCGATTCGATGATATCGCCCGCGACTAAGCCCGTCGCGTTACTCGGCACGCGCTTGACGACGACCGAAGACGCCGCCGACCCAGATGCATGAGGCGCCCCTGCCGAATCGGGATGAGATCCCGATGCTGCTTGCCCCGTTGTCGCCATTGTCGTGCTCGATGGATTGGCGACGACGCCCAAATCGAAATCGAGCTGTGGCGTGAAACAGCTCAATGCGAGGCACGATAAACTAAATATCGCAACGATGGCGATGCATGCAATATGGCGTCGTTTGCTGTGGGTCGGTTTGTGGATTCTACGCATGAATATTCCAACGATCGAATCGAATTCGACGCATATCAGATTGCGACGAAGATTCACTAATACATTACGATTGCATTCCAACGGTAAGGGGCGAGCGATGTGGGCTCGAACCAAAAACCGAAGCAATATAACGTGTTTTGCGCAGAGTGCATACGATTAGGCGCGATTTTGGGCGAAAAAAACGAAAAAAGCTCGAAAATTATCGCAATTTTCGAGCTTCTATGCCTAGCCAGCCTCCGCGAGAAGGCCGAACGGATTAATGGCGAGCCTTGACGGCATCTTGAACGCAGACGACGGAGCCGTTTGCGCCGGGGATCGAACCTTTCACGAGGATGAGGTTTTGATCGGCATCGATGCTGTAGACTTTGAGGTTTTGGACGGTGACGCGAGCGTTACCATCTTGACCAGCCATTTTGCGGTTTTTCATAACGCGACCCGGTGTCGACGTCGTACCGATCGAACCACCGTGGCGTTTGTATTCGTGGGCACCGTGTGAACGCTTGGCGCCGGCGAAATTGTGGCGTTTCATGACGCCCGTGAAACCCGAACCTTTGCTCGTGCCGATGACGTCGATGACTTCGCCAGGGAAGAACACGTCGGCATTGACTTTCTGACCGACTTCGTATTTGTCGAGGTCGGCAGCCGAAACGCGAACTTCGTGAAGCGATTTGCAGGGCTCGACGCCAGCTACTTTGAACACGCCCAATTCGGGACGATTCATCTTGTAGACCGTTTCGCCATCGACTTGGGCGGAACGCACGTCTTCGAAACCGAGTACGAGTGCATTGTAGCCATCTTTGCCGTCGACAGATTTTTTGCGAACGACTGTGCACGGACCGACTTTCACGACCGTCACTGCAACGCAATCACCCGTCGGGGTGAAGATTTGTGTCATACCAAGTTTGCGACCAATAATTGCCTTAGGCATTGCTCTTTCCTCCGGGGACCGAAACCCATTTTTCCGGGCCGCCATCCCAATCTTGCTACCTCACTGGTAGCTCTCCAGCACACGACACCACGTCATGCGCCCAAAAACGAACCGCCCCTTACTCGATTCAACGAAAAAAATCAACTCAATTCATCATCTTCTCGAGGCGGATACTTCGCCAACGTCTCGGGTTTTTCTTCGATGGGGATGACGTTAAACGCCATCAATCCATACTTCGTCTTGGCGATCTCGAAGGCGACGCGTTGCCCGTTGCGCAACTTCTTGGGCCCGGGAATTTGGATCGCCGTTCGATGGCAATAGATTTCGGCCACGTTGCCATCTTCTTGGATAAACCCATAGCCCAGCGGATACGAAAACCATCTCACGCGACCGTGTGCTCGCCGACGCACGCCCGGCGATTTCTCGATCTTCTTCTCGAATTTGAATGGTTCAAACGTCGTTTCTCCCATCATCTCGGGGAGGGGCTGCTGATTGTCATTATCCGATTTATTCTCCACGATCCATATCCCGTTGTACCGTCTTCGTCTTCAAAGACTCACGTTTATCGAAGTTCTTCTTTCCTCGGCCTAAGCCCAATTCGAGCTTAATCTTACCATTTTTAAAGTACATGCTCAACGGAATCAGTGTCAGTCCTTTCAGGCAAAGTGCATCGGAGAGGCGAGCCAGCTCGCGTTTGTGCATGAGCAATTTGCGCGGCCGCAACGGATCGTGATTATTGCGGTTTGCCCAAGCATATTCCGATATTCGAGCGTTGACGAGGAAGAGCTCGGGAATGCCGTTGCCCTCGAATTTCGCATAAGATTCGCCTAGCGAAACGTGACCTCCGCGAATGCTCCTGACTTCGCTGCCGAGCAGTGAAATCCCTGCCTCGTATTTCGCCTCGATTGTATAATCGAAATAAGCCTTTTTGTTCTTGCAAATCAGCTTAATACCCGGTCGCCCTTCGCCTTGCTTTGCCATCGTTGACCTCTCATTTTTTGACGATCCATTTGCGTCGTCCGGCGGGTTTCTTGAACAAAACGCGAATGGGCGTGCCCGCAAAACCATAATAGGCGCGGATTTGATTCGTAATAAAGCGCTTGTAGTCGGTGGGAATGATTTCGGGCGCGTTGGCTTGGATCACAAACGTCGGCGGACGAATGGCGACTTGTTGCGCAAAATAGAACTTGATATTGCGGCTGCCGACCGTCGGCGGCGTATGTTGCTCGATGATCCGACGAAATACGCGGTTGAGCTCTCCCGTCGGTATGCGCGTGCATGCCGTCGTATAGAGCTTCTTCGCTATATCGAGGATCTTGTGCGTTCGCGTCCCTTGCAAAGCACTTATCGTAAAAATCGGTACATGACCGATAAACGACAATCTCTCGCGCGTCGCCGTGATGTATTCCGACGCCGTCGCATCGGTCTTGTTCTCGATTGCATCCCATTTGTTGAGCAATACGGCGATGGCGCAACCCCGTTCAATGGCGAGCGAGGCGATCTTGAGATCTTGCTCAGTAATGCCGATTTGGGCATCGATGACGAGCAAAACGACGTCGGCGCGTTCGACGGCATCGAGTGCCTTGACGATCGAAAACTTCTCGATCTTTTGGCTAATCGCACTCTTCTTGCGGATACCTGCCGTATCGATGAGCACGAATTTCTGACCGTCTTTCCCCTCGAGTTCGGAGTCGATCGTGTCGCGCGTCGTGCCCGCGATATCGGCTGTCAATAGGCGTTTATAGCCCAAAAGTCGGTTGATGAGCGTCGATTTGCCCGTATTTGGCTTGCCCAATACGGCGACATATATCGTCTCGTGCAAAACGCGTTCGGCCAATGCCGCGCTCTCGTCGGCCGTCGAGGGCACTTCATAGAGCTCGGCATCTTCGTCGGTTTCGAAGACGTGTTGCGACCGCACATTCTCGTCGCATTCGCCTTCTCCCCCGGTGTAGTCGGCATATTCTTCGTCATATTCGCCAGCTTCCGAATATTCTTCATCATCTACTTCGGATTCCGAATCTTCTTCGCCCGGCGCGTAGCCAAACTCTTCGGCAAATTCTTCGCTAAATTCGCCAAAATCCGTATCGATGACGAATTTTTCGCGGCGATCGTTGTCGACGTTATTGGCTGGGAAATCGCGCGTCACGGCGTCGAGTAAGTCGTCGAAATTGAGCCCATGTTCGGCCGAAATGGCAATCATCTCTTCGAAAGCCAATTCGTAAAATTCATACGAAAGATGAATTAAACGGTGCTGATCGATCTTATTGACGATGAGAATAATGCGTTTGTTCGATTTTCGCAAAATTTCTGCAATCTGAGCATCGGCGGGCAAGAGCCCCGCGCGAGCATCGACGACGAACAAGATGACATCGGCTTCTTCGACGGCGAGTTGCGCTTGAACGCGCATTTGTTCGAGCAAGATATCGGTCGATTCTGGCTCAAATCCGCCCGTATCGATGACCGTAAACCGGTGATCGCCCCATTTGGCCGTGCCATAGTTGCGGTCGCGCGTCACGCCCGGCGTGTTTTCGACGATCGCCGTCCGCGCTCGCAGAAAGCGGTTAAATAGGCGCGATTTCCCGACATTGGGCCGCCCGACGAGGGCGACGATAGGCAATCTTTCTTTCATCAGTCTTGATCCTCTATGAGGTAGCCAAATTTCTTCAGTTCTTTCGGATTCTCGCTCCAATCCGTCTTGACCTTCACGACGAGGTCGAGGCGCACCGCCGCATCGAGCGCCGTCGACAACTTTTCGCGTGCCTCGATTCCGAGCTGCTTAATCGCACTCCCACCTTTGCCCACGAAAATCGCCTTCTGGCTCTCGCGCTCCACATATATCGTTGCCTTGATATCGATCCGATTCTCTGCTCGCATCGATTTGAAATCGTCGATGACGACGACCGCGGAATACGGCAATTCCTTCATCATTTGGCGATAGATGACTTCGCGGATGATTTCCGATGCCAAAAATCGCTCCGATTGATCGGTGTAATACGCCTTGGGGAACAACGCCGGTTGCTCGGGGAGATACTTGACGATTGCATCGAGTAGCGTATCGAATTCGCGCCGTTTTCGTGCGCTCACTGCGACGATTTCTTTGAACGCAAACGCCTTCGAATACGCTTCCATTATCGGGAGCAACTGCGCCGGATCCTTGAGCAAGTCGATCTTGTTTATCGCCAAAATGGCGTCCTTTTTCGATGCCGCAATCGCATCGATGAGCCCGCGCTCGATTTCTTCGATTTCGCCTTCCTTGGTGAGGGCTTGCGTCGCATCGACGAGCATCAACACGCAATCGCTGTCGCCAAGCGTCGAAAGCGCCTGCGATACCATCGCCTGATTCAGCGCTCGCTTCAGCCATAAGTGAAGACCCGGCGTGTCGATGATGACGAACTGCGCATCTTTGCGATTCACGATGCCGCGTATCTTGTCGCGCGTCGTCTGCGCTTTCGGGCTCGTGATGCTCACTCTCTCGCCCGTCAAACCATTCACGAGCGTCGATTTACCGGCGTTAGTGCGCCCTACGAGCGCGATAAAACCGCAATGAAATTTACTCATACGTCCTTAGACCAAAAAAGACGAAAACTCCCCATGTATCGCAAAGGGAGTTCTACCGCCTACATAAAGCTGAGAATTAAGAAGCGTTTTGTTTGTAATACGTCACCTCGGGCTCGTGCTCGCGCAAAACGACGCCCTCGTCGATCGTCACGCCGACGACGCCTTCCATCGACGGCACTTCATACATAATATTGAGCATCACCTCTTCGAATATCGAACGTAGCCCACGTGCCCCGCTCTTGCGACGTATCGCCTCGCGCACAATCGCACGCCGCGCATCTTCCGTCACCGTCAACGTCACATTGCTCAACTCAAAAAGACGCTCGTATTGGCGCAAAATGCTGTTCTTGGGCTGCCACAAAATCTTGAGCAACGCATCCTCATCGAGTTCGTCGAGCGTCACGATGACCGGAATTCTGCCCATAAATTCGGGGATTAAACCGAATTTTACCACGTCTTCGGTCTCGACCAAACGCCGCAATGCCCCATCGTTCGAATCTTTCCGCGCACCCTCGTTGTGAAACCCTAGCGAACTCGTCCCAATTCGGTTCTGCACGATGCTCCCGATGTTGTTAAACGCCCCTGATAAGATGAACAAAATATTCGTCGTATCGACTTGTATCGTCGTGCTCGGCGGCTGATTCCGTCCACTATCGGGCGTAAACGACACCGTCCCCGACTCGATCATCTTCAGCAACGCCTGCTGCACACCCTCGCCACCGACGTCGCGACCCTTGTCTCCACGCGTCGCTATCTTGTCGATTTCGTCGATGCAAACGATCCCCTTCGCCGTCCGCTCGATATTCTTCCCCGACGCTATCCACAAATTCTTGATGATATTCTCGACGTCTTCGCCCACATAACCCGCCTCCGTCAACGTCGTCGCATCGGCTACCGTAAACGGCACGTTGAGCAACTTCGCAATGCTCTGCGCAATGAGCGTCTTGCCACAACCCGTCGGACCCATCATCAAAATGTTGCCCTTCGTCAGCTGCACATCGTCATCGGCCGATACGTGGATGTTCTCTATCCGCTTGTAGTGGTTATAAATCGCCACGCTCATCGCAACTTTGGCGCGATCCTGCCCAATCACGCGCTCATCGAGGAACGCCTTAATACGCGCTGGCTTCATCTCCGCCGCATTTATCGTCTCCTCTTTCGCCTCGACCGCCTTGCTCTCCTCCTGCATCAGCATTCCCATGCACTTCATCGTGCATTCATCGCAAATGCAAACGCCTTCGCGCGGCGTATCCTTGCGAAAAATGAGCTTGCGAACGTCTTTTTCTTCTTTGCCACAAAACGAGCAACGTATTTTCTTTCCGGCCATAAATCAGGACACCCCTTTCTCGTCTAAGCCCCCCGCAAAAACACGGTTCACCACTCTAATGTCTCGCGCGCCAATTGTCAACGTGCAGTTCGCCATTTGCCGCCATCCAACACGCCATTTTCCCAATTCGCCATGCGTCTGCGTCTCCCAATCCGCCATGCGTCTGCGTTTCACAATACGCCAACCTGCGTGAAGCCTACGTTAAGGCATGGAACACGGGGGGAAGTCTCCCCCCGCGCGGCTTTTGGCATGCGCCAATACGCCGCTCCCCCCTCTGCGGGCGCTCAATCGCCGCGCCCGCAACGCCCCAGGCTCTCTATGCTCCACAAACCCAATCACATCCCCCTCTCACTCGCCATTGCCCCTAAAATACCCTATAATGACACCCAACGCCGGCAACACGCTCGGCGTGTCACGATATACGAGGAGGCTACAATGGGCAGATTTCTCAATCCAGGTAATGGCGGCTTTGAGAGCATTATCAGCGAAGATACATACGTCGATAAGACGGGGATTATCGGGTATCTCAATCGATGGCTCAATAAATCGACGCGATATGTATGCGTGAGCCGTGCGCGGCGTTTTGGCAAAACGGTGGCAGCGCAAACGATCCAAGCCTACTACGACAATTCGTGCGATTCACACGATCTGTTTGCCCCCTACGAAATCGCTCGCGATCCGTCATACGAAGCACATATCAACAAATACGACGTGATCGGCTTAGATGTGCAAACTTTCTTTCAATTCAGTCAAGATCACAAGACTTTTGTCGAGCGATTGGAAAGGGCTGTTCGTGACGAGGTATGCGACAAATGGTCGTCGATCGATGGGCTCGATGAAATGACACTTGCCGATGCCCTCGCCACGGTACACGAGACGACGGGTGCGAAATTCGTCTTCGTCATCGACGAATGGGATGCCGTCTTTCGCTACTATCCGAACGATGAGGAATTGCAGAAAAAGTGGATTCATTTCCTTCGCGACATGTTCAAACAAGTCGCAATGAATCCATGCGTCGCACTCGTCTACATGACGGGCATTTTGCCCGTTAAAAAGTACAAAACCCAATCGTCGTTGAATCAGTTTTTTGAATACACGATGCTTCGACCCCTGGAATTGGAAAAATACGTCGGCTTTTTGCCGGCAGAAGTCGATGCATTGTGCGAAAAGTTTGACATGGATCGCGCCGAGGCTGCCCAATGGTACGATGGCTATGTGCTCCCGCATGAGCATCATGTATACAATCCTTGTTCTATCGCTAGAGCAATGAAAAGTCGTACTTATGGCAGTTATTGGACCCAAACGGATACATTTGAATCGCTTTTGGATTATATCAATAACGACCTCGATGGCGTATATCAAGATGTGATGGGCATGATTGGTGGCGAACGCATCGGAATTGATACAAACTCTTATGACAATTCATTTACGCTACCAAAGAATAAAAATCATTGCTTTACGTTGCTTGCACATATTGGTTATTTGGCATACGATGCAACGACATCGCAAGTTTTCATTCCCAACGAAGAAGTACGCTTGGCGTTTCGTGGGGCTCTCGAGATGTGTTCTTGGCCCGATGCGATTAAGCCCTACCAGCGGTCTCAAAAGTTTATCGAAGCCATACTCACCCAAGATAGCGCAACCGTCGCACGCATGGTCGAAGAAACACACCAATATATGACATCTGTATTGAGTTATAATAATGAAAACGCCCTAGCCTGCGTCGTTTCGGTTTTGTGCTTTTATGCCGAAAATCTCTACCACGTCATCCGCGAATTTCCATCGGGCAAGGGCTTTGCCGATATTGTCTTATTGCCCAAAAAGCGCATCCAAAAGCCCGCCATCGTCGTCGAACTCAAATTCAATAAAGATGTTAAAGCAGCAATCGACCAGATCCACGACAACCAATATCCGGGGCGGCTCGCCGATTTCTATGGCGATTTGATATTGGTCGGCATTAGCTACGACAAGAAAAAGGCCCACGATTGCGCGATCGAAAGGTTCGAGCGAGAGCGCGGATAGATCTGCGCCCCTGTAGGGCGCAGGGATATTGCTTCTTATGTGGTTCTAGGCGAGAATCGGGTTATTCATCTTCATTCAACCATTTCGCCCATCGTTTTGAATACGGACCATTAAGTAGGATGGAATAATTGTCTTCATCGAGTCCAGATCCACTAAATATTCTTTTCATGTCACATTTGTTTGAAATATCCCACTTGTCGAGCGGTTGGTTGAAACTCTCGGCTCCACTAAACATCATGCTCATATCGGTGACGTTTGAAACGTCCCAATCATTGATCGGTTGATTGAAACTCTTTGCACCAGAAAACATGTAGCTCATATCGGTGACGTTTGAAACGTCCCAATCGTTGAGCGGTTGGTTGAAACTCTTGGCGTCCGCAAACATCATGTTCATATCGGTGACGTTTGAAACGTCCCAATCGTTGAGCGGTTGGTTGAAACTCTCGGCGCCATCAAACATCTCGACCATATCGGTGACGTTTGAAACGTCCCAATCGTTGAGCGGTTGGTTGAAACTCTTG
>ERZ1026772.1160-NODE-1160-length-15143-cov-15.249638_pt1 | contig 15143 bp, 14 predicted proteins | sample MGYA00380124_ERZ1026772 | MGnify/ENA primary metagenome ERZ1026772 (study PRJEB33269, sample SAMEA4719760) | human gut metagenome | biome: human-associated habitat; feature: organic feature; material: feces | place: Cameroon | collected 2013-10 ...
ACAAACTTCTATTCCTATTCTAGTGGGATCGTTAGTTATCCCAAAAGCTATGATACTAGAATAGGTATATACCAGGAGGTAATTAATCATGTTAGATCTCAACATTAAAGTGTGCTGTGCTGTAGAGCAACGTACATGGGCAAAGGCTGCAATAAAACGAGCAAAGGAAGCTAAGGCTGCAATTGAAGCTAATCATGGAGAACATTACAGCCCATTTGTATATCTTGATAACATGGATGCGTACAATGCTGCAGTAAAAACACTGAAGTTAAAACGTCAATTCTACAAAGAATATATGAATGAATTAAGCCCAGTAGAAAAAAGACGTGTCATGGTGTATGTCAGAAATGAAATAATTCCAAGATCATTAAATATCGAATGCCAAGAGGCACTACGTATCATGAAGTATTGGAACCATCAGCGCCGTAATAAAAAATAATTGGAGGTCTTCGGACCTCCTTTTATTTTTTTTATTTGTAGTACTTAATTAAGATATAATCGAACTCTACAGTTCTAGTAGTACCAGTACACTTGACTACACAAGAATCATTATATTTTTCAACCCAGAGCATCCCAACATCCTCTGGTTTGGTAGTAAATGTAATGTTCGCAGCATAGTTTGTACCACCCATAGTATGTAAAATAACAGCACCTTCGATACTATTTAAAATACCAGAACCACAGATGATTTCGTCTTGGTCTTTCTTACCATTCCAATTTTTTATATCATAATCAGTAACAAATCGGTTATTCGCGTCTTGAGCTATGATACTGGGGGCATGATGCTCTGGATGGATATAGTTATTAGCATTCTCTTCAATAGTGTCTAATTTAATTTTATCTTCTTTAGTCATAAGACCATTAGTAGTCGTAGTAACGTCAGAAGCACCAGCTTTAGAGTTCCAATCAATGATTTGTGCATCGGTTACAAATCTATGCTCAGCATCTTGAGTAATAATAGTTGCAGCATGAGATTTTGGATGAATATAATAATTGGCATTAAATTCTACAGAATTAAGTTTATGCTTATCGGCTTTAGACATAAGACCATCAAGATTTTCAGATACTAAATTATTATTAGCTTTCTTAGACCAATAATCTTTTTCAGCATCAGTTACGAATCTATTATTTTCATCTTGAGCAATCTTAGATGGATCGAATTGATCAGGTTCAATATAGTTTGTAGCACCTTCTTCAATACCATCTAATTTATATTTGTCTTCTTTAGACATAAGACCATTGGAATTATATGTAGCATTAACTTTATCTGCTTTATCATTCCAATATTCTATCCAAGCTTTATATACATGAATATAGCCATCTTCTGTGGGATGCTCATAGCAGTTTGCATTTTCTTCAACAGTATCTAATTTAGTCTTATCTTCTTTAGACATAAGACCATCTAATTCGTGAGTTGCTAAAGGAATAGCATTAGCAGAAATACCGACCCATTCTTCACCATCAAAACGATAAGTAATACCAGAGTCTAATACGTTAACAGTCCAACCAGCATAAGGATCTGGATAAGTAATAAACAAGTCATCATAAGTCTGAACTGCTTCTTTCCAGTCATTATTAAATTCAATCATTGCAAACTTATTATCAATTTCAGCTTTGGTATATTTATCAAACCAAGTCAATCTATCATTCTCTGTACAGTGTACACTAGCATCATTAATATGAGCATTCAAATTGCTTTGAACAATATTAGCTTTAGTTTGAGAACCCTCAGTAGTTTCTTTATTATCCCATTTAGCTTTTTCAGTTTCAGTAACGTGGATAGCACTATTCGCAGTATGCTTAGTAAGCTCTACATAATAATCAGTCCACATCTTACGTTCTTCTTCAGTAATATGGATAATTTTATTATTTATATGATTTAAGATATCATTCTTATTTTCAATGATAGATAAAACGTCAGTAGATGGAATTTCACTATCATGAATTCTAGTACCCGTAGTATCGGTAAACATTGCTAAGTTACCATTTACTACTGGTTGTTTACGGTCAGTTGTTTGTACGACTTTTCTAAAAATCAATGGTTCCATAATATTAACACCGATCCTTCTTAAATTATTGATCTATATCTAGCTTACCAGTTTTCTTTTTATAATAATTAGAAAATTCTAATATTGGGCTTAACTTTTCAGCTAGATATTTCAAGTGAACTTTTTTTTCTTTAAGTTCCTCTTTAGTAAAACTATCTTCACCAAATTCGGCAAAAATAAATCCCATGCATCTATTTTCCATATCATATATAGAATATAGAATGCATGTCTTTTCAGTTCCTTGTAAAAGCAATTTGTTAAGAAATAATGTTTCATCCATAGATAGATTATCATTCTTATTGACTTTGAAATGAACAAAATTTCCATCTCTAATAAGAGTATCAATAATCTGATTTAGCAAATCTATAGGTATAGAGTTATGGGTTTTCATCTTACTTGTAGAACCTGAACCCCTTGCTATAAATTCTGCTATGCAACTAAATTTAAAAAACGGTAAATCATGAATACTCGAACTACCATTATGAAATACATATACTGCGGTTCTATCAGCGTTAAGAATCTCTAATGCCTCTCGACAATCTTCTCTTAAACGCTTATGAATATTTCCAAATAAAGTCATTAAATCTTTTTCTTCATGTAATTGGTAGTCATTCATTTCTTTATTATTGATTATGGTATTAAGAATTTTTTCATGCTGAGCTATGAAAGTATTTATAAGATTAGTATTAGCTATCTCATTAGCCTTTCTATCAGCTCTAGCTTGTTTCCATTGCATATACTGCATCGCTAAAAATACTACTATAAATAAAGCAAGAATTACTGTTCCGAGTCCTTCTTGGTTTATCATTTGCGCTGTAGTATTTACACTTTCAGTTGTATTATTCATCGAAATTTTAATTCTCACTTTCCTTTAAATTCGTCAGAGAAAGTTAAGATATATTGGTTGGTTATTTGTATGTTGGAAATAAAGAATGTACCTAGAAATCGCTTTCTAGGTACATATAGGCTAATTTATTTATTTTTAGCAATTAGATATCCAGCTGTAGTACCTATAGTTGTAGCCCAGAAAGTATTCTGTCTACCTTGACGTTTTTCTACTTTTTTCTCATGTTCAAGTTTAGCAATTTGAGCATCTTTCTGTAGTATTGTGTTAGCTATTTCTCTATTAACAATATCAGTTACATCTAGTGTTGCAGAAGAACTTTGTGTCATCTTCAAAGTACCACCAACAACTGCAGATTCACTAGTTTTTTGCATTGGGAGATCATATGTTTCTCCATTATAACTAACTTTAATTTCTTGTGGTGTAGAAGTAATATCCACATCAGGATCAGAAGCTTTTTCTTTTTCTACATAAACATATTCTACTTTATCTTCACCTTTGACATATAATTTCTCAGGTTCTTTTTGTTTTGCTAAAGCTAATTGAACTTTAGCAAGTTCTTTCTCTTTAAATACTTCATTATATTTATTATTTATTGCAGTAAGTTGAGCATTAGCTTCATTAATCTTTGGAGCCATATGGTCATACACAACAAAACCACCAACGATAAGACCAACAAAGATACAAATAACATACGGGAGTAATTTATATGCACAAGCTTTTAACAGGTCAGAAAAATTCATTATATATAGCCTCCTTAAAATTCGTTTACTTTAAAGTTACATTCTAATAAAAATAACCTATTAAAGGAGGGTTTAAATTGACTTATACAAAAGAAGTATCTAATCCATTTAAATATCGTGCACATTATAATACAAGGATAAGAGCTACATATACTCCACTTAGCTGTCATGTTCATATAGAACAACCGACTGGTGGTATTATAACTGTTGTATATAATGGTAAGAATTATACTACAGATTTCACAGTTCCCAAAGGTCAAACTATTATAGTTAAAACTCAAGTAGATGTCGCATATTCAAGTAATCAACTCTCTATAAATGGAGAAAAGGTTACTCCGAATACTAAATATGTAGTAAATTCAGATATTAATATCACACTTGATTTATCTCTTCAAAGTTTTCTTGTAAAAGCTAAAGCTCTTAAGACTTGTGGGTTAGTAATTAATTATAATGACACCGATACAGTATTAGAAGCAGCTGATGATAGTCAAACTAGTTTCAATGTTGCATATGGTGAAACTATTATTATTACTGCGAAACCTATAGAGGGTTATAAGGTTAATAATATTCTCATATATGAGGATGGAAATTCTCAACCTGTAAAATATAATAATGATGCCATGCAATATACAGTTAAGAAGAAAATTAGTATAGAACTTGATTGTGAAATAAAGAAATTCTGGGTGGGAATAGACCAACCAATAGAAACTCATAATGATTATAAAACAACATGGGTTATACGTAATAATAATGAAGAAAATATATATGATGGATTCTATGCTAATTATGGAGAAACATTACAGATTTATGCAATGCCATCTGCAATGACTGACTATTTAGGTGACACCCCAAATATAAAGTATGACTTATCTTATATATCCGTAGTAAATGAAGATGCCCATACTAAAGAAAATTACAATTCTGGAGCTACGATAACTGTTAAGAGCAATGTATCTATAAATCCAATATATAAGATTCATAATTGTAATATAAGAATAACTAAAAATGATAAGGCTGTAATATCTGCTAAAGTCGGAGAGACTAACTATACAGATGTAGATTTCACAGTTCCTTATGGAACTAATGTATCTTTTACAGTTAAGGTAAAAGATACTGAGAATTATTATTTTAATGATTTGACTATAAATGGTAAATCTATTACACAAAATACTAATCAGAGAGTTACTGAAGACCTTGTAGTTAATGCAGATATTCGTGAAGTCATTAAAGTTAACTACTACACTATTAAGATTAATCAACCTAACAATGCTAAGATTTATGTAGAGTATAATAATAAGATTTATACTGAAACATTCCCAGCTGCTGAGGGTTCTATATGCACTGCTTATGTAACTCCGAACGATGGATATAAGATAATGCAATTTAGAGCAAATGAAACTTCGTTACCAGTAAATGATAGATATCAATTTACTATAGATAAAGAATATGTATTCTCTGCTACAACTCAGATTCTTACTGGATTTGTAGTTAACTTTAATCAAGTTGAGGGTGGTACTTTACAGATTATCCATAATGATGAAACTAAGACTTCTAGCTTCACTTGTACCTATGGTGATACTATTAAAGTTATTCAGACTGCAAATAATGGATATACTGCTGGTACTATATATGATAATGGTAAAGCTATTGAGAATAATTCCACTATTACTGTAAAAGAAGATCATACTATTACGACATCTTTCGAGATTCAAGTATTTAAGATTGATGTAACCCAACCCGAGAATGGTAGAATTACAATTAATGGTTCTTATGGTACAAGCTTTAGATTCCCATATAATACTGAAATAACTGTTCAATGTACTCCAACAGATGGATATGAGTTAGGCAATATCTATAGTAATGATGTAATAATTCAGAATAACTCTAAGATTACTGTAACTAAGAGTCTTGTTATTAAAGCAGAAATATCTAAGATGATAATGGAGTTAATACTCGATAGTGTAGAGAATGGCTATTGGAAAGTAAATGATACAACAATAACCGCTGGTGTATATAAATATCCATATGGTACACATCTCAAAGTAGAATGTTTTGCTAATGATGGATATATAAAACCGACTGAGCTTATAATGGAAACAACTGAATAATTTAGATTAAAAGATTCCCATGTACCATCACTGGTACATGGGATTTATTTTTTTATTTTTTCAGTTCAGCTAAAAGCGATTCTCTAAAAGCACTTAATGTCTTCTCTAAATAGTTGACATTAACTAGTTGGAATTTATTAGTACCAGTTGCAGTCGGACACTGAGGAGTACCAGTCAATACTGCATTAGCAGATTTAGCATATTCTTTAGGTTCCAACCCATTAAGCAATTCTGCATTTGTCACAGTGATATTTAATTTAGATGGGTTAGACCCTTCAATAACATGACCATTTTCATCTACTTTAACCTGAGTATAGCTACCATACTCAACACCAGATTTTGGATGGATATAATTATTTGCATTATCCTCAATAGCATCTAATTTAGCTTTATCACCAGAAGACATTTTACCAGCAATATACTTCGTAGCATTCGGCATATTTGCAGCTGCATTCCAGTCTTCTCTTTCGCTTGGAGTTATATGCATATCATTATTTCTAATATGACTAAAAGAAAGAGTAATTCGCTCTCGTAATTCAGGAGTTAATTCTCGTTCTGTAATTTTATCTTTCTCTTCAGAATATCCTGCCATAGTATTAGCCTCCTAAATTATGACATTGTAAGTTCAGTCGGTTTTATATAACCTTCATTAGCGAAACACTCGACTTTAAGCGAGGTTCCAGCATCATAATATTTAGAATAAGAACTACCAACATTAGTACCATTTACTTCCCAATAACCATTCTCAACTTTTTGCAGTGTCAATAATGGTAATGCTGTAGCGGGACTATGTGTAGTTATATTAATATTTTCTACAACTGTACCAGTTTTAGTAGCACCAGGTTTATATCCAGTATCAGCAATATATGTTATAGTATATGTAGCTCCATAAGGAACTCTCAATGTATAAGCATCAGTTCTTGTTTCACTAGAATAGCTCGGTAAGTTAGCATCTCCACCATATTTATCATCACCTTTGAGAGTGAGAGAATAAGATTGATGTAATCCACTAGTAGATGCTATATTAAGAGTATAGTATTTTAAGCTATATTTAGTACTCTTAGCAGGTATAGTAGTATCTACTGTCATTGAACCACTGACTTTTTCTGATATGGTATTATCATAACCAACAACATCTACACTAGTATAAGTTATAGAATAATGTGTTCCATATGGAACAGTTAAATCGAAACCATCTTGTGTCGGTTTGGTATTATATGTCGGTAATGTTCCACCATAAATAGTAGATGTTGAAAGTTTAAGAAGTTGAGTCTGACCAGCAACTTTTCCAATAGTAAGTTTAAGATATTTAAGAGCTGCAGCCCCCGTAGGTTCTATAGTTATATCACCTGTTACAGTACCACTATCTGCAGGAGATATAGTACTAGTAGTAGTATAACCAGTATCAGCTGCGATACTTGCAGTCCAGGTCTGGCCATATGTTGCAGTAAATGTTTCAGTATGAGCAACACCATTACATGTTACAGTAATAGTTTGATGCTCATTCTGTACAATAGTTATAGTATAATTATGAATACCGAAAGCTGCTGTAATATTAGTAGTACCAGTAATAGTAATCTCACTACCACTTGTAATAGTCTCACCATTGACAGTTAATTTAGTGAGTTCATATCCAGTATCCGGGTTTGCATTAACTGTTACTTTGCTACCATATGGGATATCATCAGTACTAGAAGTATATTCTTTACCATTATAAATTACACTAATAGTACCATTAGCTACCTGAATAATATTTACAGATTGAGATGCTGCAAATGTACTACCAGTTACTGTAGTAGCACCAATTACAGTTTGTTTAGAACCATTAGCAATTTCTTCGCCATTCCAAGTCAGAGACTTAACATTATATCCTGTAGCAGGAGTCAAAGTTACATCATAAGAACTGAAATGTTTTGCAGTAAATTTAGATGTATTACTACCAACTTTAATAGTACCATCAGAAGGTTGAATAATATTAACTTCATAAGTCTTAAGAGCAGCAGCTGCAGTTACAGTAACATCTCCAGCCAATACTTTAGTATCGCCATCATTGATTGTAGTTCCATCATAAGTAAAGCTGGTGACGTCATAACCAGTCGAAGCAGTTATATTATATTTAATAGAAGTACCATATTTTGCAGTAAATGTATTAGTATATTTAGTACCATTTACAGTTGCAGATATGGTAGCACCAACAGGATTGGTAATAGTTACAGTATAAGTCTTAAGACTAGTAGTTGCAGTAATAGTGCAAGCTTCAGTAATAATATGGTCACTACCATTAGTAATATCAGCATTATTTAACTTAATAGAATCTATTTGATAACCAGTATCGGCAGTTAATTGGACTCTAATAGTGCTACCATGTGAGACACTTAATGTATTATTATAATACCATCTACCTTGGTAAAGAATAGAGAATTTAGCGCCTGTTGGGTTAGTAAACGATAATGTATAGATATTAATAGCAATACTACCAGTTAATGTCGAATTACCAGTTACAGTTTGAGTAGATCCATCTGTTATAGAAGCACCATTCCAGATAAGATCTGTTACATGATAACCAGTATTTGCGCTTATGCTAACTTTAACAGTAGAACCAAAATCTGCATAGAAATTAGACGTATAAGTAACATTATTACATACAGCAGAAATTGTACCATTTGGAGGTTGAACAATAGTTACACGATAGCTATTAGTATTAGTAGAACCAATAATGGTAACATCACTAGTTACAACCATACTATCACCAGAAGTAAAGCTATTACCATTTACTAATAATGATTTAAAATCATAACCAGTATTAGGAGTAGCAACTATAGTAATTGTAGTACCATGAGTTACAGTAAAATTAGAAGTATGATGCTCACCAGCACTAGTTACAGTAATTGTACCATTAGAGGCTGGTTGAGTAATATTAACTGTATAGATATTAATAACAAAAGAGCAAGAAATACTAATAGTAGAAGTTGCTGTAAGTGTCGTTCCACTTGTAATAGTAGTGCTACCATTTTTTAAGCTGTTAAGATGATAACCAGTATTAGCTGTAGCATTAATAGTGACTTTAGTACCATAATCTACGACAAAGGAATTAGTATATGTAGTTCCATTAGCAATTGCAGATACAGAACCATTACTTACTGAAGTTGGAAGTTCTACGCTAATTCTCTTAATAGACACATCAGCTGTAATAGATGAATCTTTTGTAGGAGTTTGAGTAGATCCACTAGATATTGAAACTCCATTCCAATACAATGCATTGACATTGTATTTTTCTGTCGGAGTAATAGTTATTACAATAGGCTTATTTCTAGTCATACTAAAACTGCTAGTATAATCATTACCATTATATCTGACACTAATTGTAGCACCAGTAGGTTGGGTAATAGAAATATTAATAGCATCTATAGAAGTACTCATAGAGAAATTATTAAGTCCATCTATTGTTGTAGTATATGTATTTTCTATAGAATGACCATTCACAGTAAATGATGTAACTCTATGATTTTCATCTGCAATAGCTTTAATAGTCACAGAAGTACCTAAAGCAACATAATACTCTGTATCTGACGATACAGAGATTCCATTTATTTCATAATGACCATTAGACACTGCAGTAAAATGTACTTTACCATAACCAGATAATCTATATTGAGTTCCAATTCCATCATGATTAATATTACGTTCATACACTACTGGAGTTTGAGCAGTTCCATCAAGTGTCTTTAATGATGTCATTGTATGGATTATTTGTCTTTTAATATTACTTTCCAAATCTACTGGTATAACCTCAAGAAAGAAATCATTCCCAGGAGATGGATGATCTGTTATAGTAATACCACTAGTAGAGTGATTATAAGAATATTTACCGGGATCTAAAGTCGCTAAAGATATAGATCCAGATGTAGATAGCTTATTATCAAGAATAACTGTCGCGGTATCAGCATTACCAATGAGTCTACTAGCTTTAAAAGATCCTCTAACTTTGAGTGTTTTAAAATTAGCCATTAATAGACCCTCCTAAAATTAAACTCCAGTAATATTATACCATTTAGTCCATGTAGTATCAGTAAGATTTCTAATACATGTGTATGGCATATCAGTTCTAGCACTATAGAATATTTGTCTAATACCACCACCAGTAGATTCTACACGTAAAGAAAATGCATTAGACATATTATTTGTAGTATTAATTGGTGGTTTATTAGTAATAGTACCAGAATCATTACTATTACAAATATATACACCTGGAGTGGTTAAAGAATTCAGATTTGTAGATGCCAAAATTTTAGTATATTTTATTGCAGTCGCAGTATCTGCATTACCAGTCAAATCACCAGTAATAGATCCAGCTACTACAGTACCATTTTTTAAATTAGCCATTATATAATTTACCTCCTTAAAGAATTTTTATTAATATGTTGAGCAAATGCATTGGTATGCATATACTGACATAATATTAATACTGCTCTTGAAAGGAGATTACAAATAATGAAAAAATATGATTCTTTAATAGACAACCCGAATGAGATTTATCATGTTGGTGATAAAAATATTATGACTGGGTTATTCTTAGATATCGTAGACCCAAGACCAGAAGATCTTATTAGATATAAGAATCTTAAAGAACGTTTCGAAATTAGTGATCGAGATATGCTTAAAAGACTCTTAGACTGTTTCTATGATAATCTTTATAAGTTAGATTCTTGTCCACCACATAGACCTCCATGTCATTATCACCATGATCACTGTCATAGACCACCATGTAAAGAATCTGTTATCGAAGTCTATAATGATTTTGAATTCTCTTTACAGCCCGGTAATGTAGCATATAAGTCTTTTGGAGTTTTTAATGTTGGTATTGAATATAATGAGTCTAGAGATATGAAAGTTTTGTCTCTCAAATTCGATGATATCAATAAAGTAGTTAGAGACTTTACAAAGATTATTATTCAGAGATATGATAATTCTATGAAAGAACTTTATAAAGTAGATCTTAGAAAATCTAAAGAAAGAGCTGTAATTATGGATCTTTCTGATTTAGATATTCGCTTAAATGAACATGTAAAAATTAGGGTTGTTTACGATATCTTTGGTACTGAAATTAAATTAGTTGAAAAATAATAAAATTAGAGGACACTTAAAAAGTGTCCTCTATTATTTTTTCTAAATATATATTATTTATGTGAGATTGATAATTGAAGGAGGTATTAATATGATTATCAACAAAATTAAAAAATTATTTACTTTCAAGGAAAACAAATTACCCACAAAAAATTTATATGATGGATGGGTAGAAAAAACCGAACAAATTAAAATGAGTGCAGATATTAGTGATAATAAGTATATGATCACTAATGATTATGCATTAGGTGTTCGTCTTAAAGCTGGATTTAGATGCTTTAAGGCATTAGCTATAGTCGAAACACGTAGCGAATACGTACACTTCAATTCAATTATAATGGAAGTGATATCAGATGAGGAACGGCGAGTATTTAAAGACTGTAATATCAACAGTTCAATAAAACCATTAGACAAAGATGTCTATGAAGTATGTTTTAGAATAGACTTAAAACAATACTTTGCATTATCATCAAATTCTAAAGTCGTATTCAAATTTAATTATTTAAAAGACCCGAGAGATGTTGAAGCGAATATCCTGTGTAATAAGCATAGAATCTCTCATGAAGAATTCTATAAAGATGAGGCTATTCAGCCTCCGAAAGGAAAGTTGGTGTTAAAGAAATGAAGAAAGATTTTTATCGAAAACGTAATAAAATTACGTATAAAAAGACTGTTGGTAATTCTACTAATAATTACCAAAAATTTAAAGCAAATGCATTTACACTTTGCTTTGGTCGACATGAAATGGTAGTCGACGATTGTATTTATCCCACTAAGGTAGATCCATTAGATTTTGAAAGTTTAGAAAATACTGCTAGAGAAAAACTAGCACCATTAGTAAAAGATGGTTTACCAATAATGGTATTTTTATCAGGCTTAACATCAGCTGCTATTGCTGTAAATAATGTATGTAAAGAATTAGGTCTTGAATTATATTTCTTATATTATGATAAAACTACAAAAGCATTCGATAGAGTACAAAAAGTAGCTTAAGTATTTTTAAAGGAGTGATATAATATGACAGACTTAGAATTACAAAAACTTGATGACGATATTTTTTATAATACTACGTTAAAAGTTTTGCATGATTATAATAAAAAGAATTTAGATTCTGCTAAACATGATGAAGAAGAACAAAAACTCCCAAAATATGATATTCATTTATTGGATTTGCAAGATTCTATTATTGATGAATTTAAGGAAAAATATAAAGAATAATAAAAAAGAGGAATTTATTATGGGAGTATTAGATATCATAAGAGGAGAAATCCAATCTAGAAAAACATTAAACGACAAGGAGCAGAGAATACTTGATGTATTAATCAAATGCTCTGGTGTTTATCGTTATGGTGAAGAGATTAGAGCTAAAAGCGATGTATATCTACCATATGTCAGTTTATGGGATCTAGCACTTGAGAGACATACAATATTATATGAGTTAATTTCTCATTATAGGAAGTGCGTATCTGAATATGGTATTGATGTATGTAGGTATGAAAGAGAATTCAATCTCAAAAAAATAAATGTTGAGTACTGTTACAACAAGAATTGGGACAACAGCTTGGGGTTGAATGATGAGGTGTGTAAAGGTAATAAAATTGCTAAAGATATTAAAAATGATATTGAATGGTTGAGAAAAGAATTAAAGGAGGACTTAGAAACTAGAAAGATAGTTCTCACTTTAGTTAAATATGGTATATGTTAAAAATAATAAATTGAGAGATCCTAGAGATAGGATCTCTCTTTATTTTTTTATTTAGTAACGGTAGAATCGGTACCAGTACCAGGTTCTGTAGGAGCAGGTGTAGGAGTTTGTTTAATCTTGAATTGAGCATAGATAGAAATATCTTTAGTAGGAGCTATTTCTTGAGGTATTGTAGTATATCTTATATTATCAATATTAACAAAGTCTAATTCATATCCATCAGACAATGTAGCACTAATGGTTACAGTATCACCATCATTGATAACGTAGTTTGTAGTAACCTCACCATTGATAGTTACAAAACCACCAGTACCAGGTTGTACTATAGTAATTGTATGAGTATTAGAAACAGTTTCTACAGATACATAAATAGATTTACTAATAGTTACAGTATAAGGAACTTCAACAGCAATACCATCAACATATACTGCATCAAGTTTATAACCAGTATTAGGTGTTACATTAATAACGACTTGATCGCCTTTCTTAACGCTAAGAGTCTTAACATTATTACCATTAAGAGTTACCGTAGCACCATCAACAGAACCAACATTTACAACATAAGTATTTTCTGCAATAGTAGCAGAGATTTTATGTGCTTTGGAGACTGTGAGATTATATGGGTTATTTTGTTTAACACCATCTACTAACAAGCCAGTTATATTATAACCATTATTAGCAGACGCTTGAACAATAATTTGGTCACCCTCATTATATGTTGCACTATTAATACTATCACCATTAAGTCTAATAACACCATTAGTAGGCTGCTCAACAGTAATTACATAAGACGGTACAGGAGTATCAGCAACATCAAGAATAGAAAAGCCAGTACCAAATACAATATAGTTAACCGCAACGTTTTTCATACGGTTCTCACTCGCAGTTGGTACTACTCTAGATGCATCAAATTTTGCATCCCAGCTTTGGTCACCACCACCATTTTTAGAGTTAGCCCACCATCCTGAGGCAGTATCTACACTAAAAGCACCAGATAAATTACCAGTAAATTTCCAAAGACCAAAAGAACCAGTAATATTTCTAATAGCATCGTTCTGGAAAGAGCCTAAGGTTCTATTTGCATCGTAGCCTTTGCCACGGTCTCTCATACGGAGAACTACGCCGCGATAATCTGGTACTTTACCGCTAGGATATACCATTGCTAATAGTGGATATTTATCTTTATCGAAAGAGCTACCATCACACCAGAATGCATCTTTGGGAAGAGTATCACTATGCCATATATATGGAATACCGACTATTACTGGTTTGTATTTAGATAGATATTCATCAACAATGCTACGAACCCAAGATGTATTTGGTACCTTAGTATCATTAGAAGATTTGTTAGGAGTTGGCACTGTACAGCTACCAGTGAAGTCTACGCCTAATATTATTTTTTCATTATGATATTTAGTAATACGAGAGTCTACCCATTTAGTATTTGCAATAGAGAAGTCATTAGAATCAGCATCTGGGGTTGGAGACTGAGGATGACCTAAAAAAATAGGATTTGCTTTTGGTGCATAATAATCTGGAGTTTGATTATTAAACTTCAAAGCATTACTAACGGATATATCTAATGTGGATGGATTAGAACCACCGACTACATGACCATATTCATTTACTGCAGTGAGTAAATAAGTACCCACAGAAACACCAGATTTTGGATGAATATAGTTATTAGCATTTTCTTCAATAGCATCTAATTTAGCTTTATCTTCTTTAGAGAATAAGCCATTATTAGAACCTGTTGCAGTTTGCATATCTGCAGCACTATCCCATCGTTTTCTATCATTTGCAGAAACGTGTGGAACAGTATCACTTATATGAGAATGCGCTAAATTTATTTTTTCATTAACAATCGGATTTAATTCACGTTGAGTTATTTTATCAAGTTGTTCATCGTACATATTATCTTGAACCTCCTTTTTAATAAAATGTTTAAGTTATTAGAATATCTTTTACCTCGTAACATAGAAAAAAATAAAAGGGATCCGAAGATCCCGATTATTTTTACATAGAGCACAATTCGAACAAATCCAATGCATTGCTGACTGGACATTGTTTGAAATACTCTTTGATATAAGTTTCTACATCTTTTTTTGTCTTTAAACTCTTTTGAAATTTATGGATAATCTTTTTACGAGATTCCATTTCTTTCAATACTAGGTCTTTGACCAATTCTCTGTTATCGCAAACTTGACGAAATTTGCGAAGAGACATACTAATAGGGATTGTATTATTTTCGGAAATCTCATCCCAATCGAATTTCATGAGGATGATGAATGCAGCTTCTTTTTCACTACATTGTTCTTCATAGCTCAAACTGGAATTTTCAATTCTGTGGTAATCTCCGACTAATGTTCTGTCAGTAAGTTCACCAAACCAGTTATAAGTGCGGCTTTCATGCTTAACACAATAGATAAATCCTTTAGCTTTAATATCGATTTCATCCATGTTAGCGTTTGATTTTAACATTTTTATATACCTCCCGAGTATATCACATATTCTAGTATCATAGTTTTTGGATGCTGTTGATCCCCAACTAGAATATAAATAGAAGTTTAG
>ERZ1026772.1163-NODE-1163-length-15112-cov-4.031148_pt1 | contig 15112 bp, 17 predicted proteins | sample MGYA00380124_ERZ1026772 | MGnify/ENA primary metagenome ERZ1026772 (study PRJEB33269, sample SAMEA4719760) | human gut metagenome | biome: human-associated habitat; feature: organic feature; material: feces | place: Cameroon | collected 2013-10 ...
GGACAGAATTTCCTCGTCCCAGTAATCCTCCGGCCGGATCTCGTGAAGCTCCTCCGAATCACGCCTTGCCCGAATCTCTTCCTTTCGCTTTTCTTCTTCCAGAAGTGCAGGATCCTGCATTTCCTCTTCGGAAGACGCAGAAATCTTCTCTTCTTCCGAAGAAACGGAAGGAATGTCAGCTGCCGGTGCTTTCTGATCTTCCTGATCGAGGTCCTGTCCGGATTTCTGCTCCGGAATATCCGGCACCGCGTCCTGCTTGCCGGCATCGTTCATTTCTTTCCGGGGCGCAGCGTCCTCGGCCGCATGTCCGTCCATTCCGGAAAACGCTTCATCCTCCGACAGATCGGTATTCCACATGTTCTGCGGCGCTTTCCGTCTTCGTTCCTCGTCCTGAAGACGCTTTCGCTCTCTGCGCTCCCGCTGAAGGTCCTGATACCTTGCGCGGCTCTCATCATAGTGAGAACGGGGAGCTTCTTCATAGGGATCCTCTTCCAGATAGTCATTCTCTTCAAACTCTTCCGGATGCTCCTCGCGGTATCGCTCTTCCTCCTCCATCCGCTCCAGGCGGTGAAGGCGCGCATCCATTGCCTTGTCCCTTGCAAGCTCCAGAATGGACCTCTGCGCAAGAACATAGACACATCCCACTGCACCCACCAGAAGGACCAGAATGGTTCCAAAGGTCTTCAGAAGCCGGTACAGAACAAAGGCAACGGTTCCGCCGATGATTCCCCCTCCCGATCGTCCCTCCAGACATCTCGAATAAATTCCTGCAGGATCATATCCGGTTACAGAAGAAAGATCGGTTCCGATCAGTTCGGAAAGAACACCGATGATCAGAAAAAGACCAAGAATTGCCAGAATCTTTGCCACAATCTTGGAGTCCCGCTGACTCATCAGCACATAATAAAGGTACAGACCAAACCCCAGAACCGGAAGAACATAAGCCATCACTCCGGTCAGGCCGAACATCAATCCAGAGAAAAAGCTCCCTACGATTCCAAGATTCATGAAATTGCACAGGAAAAGAAAAATCATCAGCGCAAAAAGCGCGATTAGGGTAACATCGCGCTGCACGACAGAAGGCTGATTTCTGCGTCCTGAATTTCTTCCCGTCCCGGAGCTGCTTCGTTTCTTCGAAGCTGACGAAGAACGTGTGGAAGCGCTTCGGGAAGACGCCGTGCTCCTCGCAGAAGATGAGCTTCCTCTCCTTGCCGGATTTCCGGATCCCCTGGCGGTTCCTGTACGTCCCGCTGATGAAGAACGGCTTCCGCTTCGGGATGCTGTTCTGGATGAAGTTGTTCTCTTTCCGGTATTTGCTGCCATGAATGAATTCTATGCTTCTTCTAAAATCAATCCTGCAGATGCGCTAAGGATCTCAGAGGTCGAAATCGTCTTCCTCTGAGATCCGCACATCAAAATCATCTTCTCTTGCATTTTTCAGATCTTCCGGATCCGGAAAATCCATGGTGTCTGCAAGCTTATCCCAATCTCCCTCTTCCACGTTCTGAATCGGGAATTCCAGTTCCTGCCTCCGGCCCTGCACAGGGTCCGGAAGCGGATTGTCAATTTTATGATTTTCAGTCATCGCTGTCCTGGTTCTCCCAGTTGTGATATACATTCTGAACATCATCACTCTCATCAAGCTTGTTCAGAATGATATTCAGGCCCTTAACTGCATCGGCATCGATCACCGTTACATAATTCTGCGGAATCATCGAGATTTCAGCAGAAACCGTAGGAATCCCTGCTTCCGTAACTGCCTTCGAAACCGCATCAAAGTCCTCCGGAGCGGTCAGGATTACCAGAGAATCCTCATCCTCCTGAATGTCCTCTGCACCTGCATCCAGAACAATCATCATCAGATCGTCCGCAGATCCGTCATACTCCTCGCGATCTACTACGATCTGTCCCTTCTGATCAAACATGAAGGAGACGCTGCCCTTGGTTCCCATGGAACCATTTCCCTTGGAGAAAGCAGCACGTACATCCGAAGCCGTACGGTTTACGTTGTCGGTCAGAGTCTCTACGATAATCGCAACTCCGCCGGGGCCGTAGCCCTCGTAGGTGTTCTGCTGATAATTGACGTTGTCGACATCGCCGGCTGCCTTCTTGATTCCGCGCTCAATGGTGTCATTCGGCATGTTGGCTGCCTTTGCCTTTGCAACGACCTGTGCAAGCTTGAAGTTGTTGGCCGGATCGGGACCGCCCTCCTTTACGGCAACGGCGATCTCACGGCCAATGATGGTAAATACCTTACCCTTAGCCGCATCGTTTGCTTCCTTCTTATGCTTGATGTTTGCGAATTTGGAATGTCCTGACATGATTTTTTCTCCTTCAAATATGTAAAATATATTTCTTCTGAAAACTAATTCTGGCCCTTTGCAGACGGAGCCAGTCTGGTCAAAGCAACCCTCTGCACCTGCCGGTCCGCAACCGACAGAACGTGAAAACGGAACCCTCCGTAATCCGTTGTGAAATGCTCATTGGCATCGGGAACCTTATCCATTTCTTCCATCAGAAAACCATTCACGGTTTCATAATGGTCATCCTCGAATTCGATGCCGAAGCGTTTCGTCAGATCCTCCAGCGGCGTTCTTCCATCGATGATAAATTCATTCTTGTTCCCGGTCGGCGTGATGTGATTCTCATCCACGTCATACTCATCCATGATGTTGCCGACAATCTCTTCGAGTATGTCCTCCATGGCAATGAGGCCTGCCGTCTGCCCATACTCGTCAATGACGATAACCATCTGGGTCTTCCTGCTCTGCATCTGGCGGAACAGGTCATCAATGTCCTTGGTTTCCGGAACAAAGTCCGCCTCCCGGATCAGACCCTCGCAGGAAGCAAGCGGCTTGTCCTCTTCCCCCTGGTGTTCTTCCCGGAAACGTACCGCATCCCGAAAATGCACGATGCCCAGAATGTCATCGATGTTCTCATGATAGACCGGAAAACGGGAATTATGCTGACCCAGCATAAACGCCAGCGCATCCGAAAGCTTCATGGAATCCTCAAGAATGATCATATCATTCCGGTGCGTCATAATATCGGAGGCTTCCTTGTCCGAAAATTCGAAGATATTCGTAATCATCTCCGCCTCAGACTGATCGATCACGCCCTGCTCATGGCCTTCATTCAGCATCGAGCGGATCTCTTCCTCCGTCACATCTCCCTGAACCGGCGTTTTCCGAATGCCGAACAGAAACAGGATTCCCCTTGCCGTTCCGCTGACGATTCTTGTCAAAGGAAGAACCGCGATCATCAGCACATGAAATACACCGCCGCATCGAAGAACCCACCTCTCCGGATGCGCACCTCCAAGGCGCTTGGGAATCTGGACGCCAAAGACAAGAAGAACATAGAGCACGATCAGCCAGGAAAGAATCAGAGAAAGCGCGTACGCCCAGCCTCCCTGAAGCACGGAAGGAAAGAACTGCTCCATGCGGACCAGCAAAAATCTGGAAACCGCAATTCCGTAGACCGCACCGACAACCATGTTGACACAGGCCGTCACCAGCTGAATGGTATCCGCATAATCCGCCTGGTTTTTCATCACGGAAGAGAGAATTTTCTGCCTCCTCGCACGAAGCTTCTGCTCGCGTTCTCTGGACGCACCCTGTTCAGAGCCTTCCTCGTTCTCATCCTCCTCCGCCTGCGGACGGAGTATGCGGACAGCAGTCCCAAAGCCATATACAATTGCATCAAGAATCAGCAAAACAGCCAGAATCAGAATCAGACTGACAGCCGACAGATCATCCATAAAAAAGCCTTCACCTCCCGAAGTCTCGCACGATAAACAGCAGCGCCCTGTATGAGGGCGTATTGCTAAACCAAAATTTTAGCATAAAATACCATCGCTTAGCAAATCACCTCTTCGTATTACATCTCTCCCAGCTTCCGAATGAGATCGGTCGCCATAATGGACCTTCTGCTTCTTTCTTTGGCGAGTGCATCTGCCGCAGCGCCATGAATATACACTGCAGCCTTTGCCGCAGCAAAGCCTTCCATTCCAAGGCCAAGACAGGCTGCCGCAATTCCCGTAAGGACATCTCCGGAGCCAGCCGTGGCAAGGCCATCGTTTCCCGAAGTATTCAGATACCTTTCCGTATGCCCGAACGAGGCTACGAGGGTTCTTGCATCTTTTCCTGCAATGGTGCAGTGGAACCGTTCTGCAAATTCCGGAAGCCACTCAAAGCGATTGGCAAGAACCTCCGAAACCGTCTTATGAAAAAGTGCCGCGCATTCCGCCGGGTGCGGCGTCAGAATCACGGGAATCCTGGAGCCAGCAGACAAAAGCTCCCCGTAAAGCCCATCCCCCTCAGCAAGGAGCCGTATGGCATCCGCATCAATGACAAGGCCCCGCGGCAAAGCGTCTGCATGCTTCAAAACAAAAGCAAGAAGCTGTCTGCATCCCTCGGATCTTCCAAGACCCGGCCCTATGACTGCAGCATCTGCCCATGTCAGACAGGTCCAAAGCTCCTGTTCCACAGATGAATCCAGCTCCGCGAAATCATCCCCGGAAGAAGTCCGTTCCCGGCCTGCATTTGGGGATGAGTCCTTCATCAGAGAGGAATAGGTGCTGCACATGGCTTCCGGAATCGTCTCCTGCAAAATCACGCGGTTGTCCTCATGCGTAAAAACACGCACCATTCCGGCTCCCATCCGGAGAGCCGCCTGCGCACTCATTGTGCAGGCGCCGGAGACGCCGCGGGAGCCGGCAATGACAAGTATTTTCCCAAAGGTTCCCTTGTTGCCGTCTGCTCTTCTCTTCGGAAGCAGAGACATCGGAGCTTCCTTCCGGTAAGTAAAAACCTCCGGTACCCCGCTTTCCGCAAAAGCCTGCTTTGTAATCCCGATCTCCTCCCGAATCAGCCGTCCGCACAGATCGCTCCCGGGAAAAAGAAAATGTCCTCTCTTGTAAAAAGAAAACGTAACCGTCACATCTGCCTGTACCGCAGCTCCGAGACGCTCTCCCGTCGTCGCAGAAACGCCGGACGGGATGTCCACGGAATAGATCCGGGCCCCCCGCTCTTTCAGGCAATTGACAATACGAATGGCTTCCTCTGCTTTGCCGGAAACCGCTCTCGAAAGCCCGGTTCCGAAGATGCCGTCAATGACCGCATCCGGCTGCTCATTTCGCGGAAGCCCGTAGAGCACACGGCAGCCATATGCCTCCAGAATTCCGCGCTGAATGTCCAGGGAGGATTCCCCGGAAAGGTCCGTTTTCTGATCCCGTCCGTCATCCAGGCTGTAAAATGTCACGCCATATCCGGCGTCCAGAAGAATTCTCCCTGCCGCGAGAGCATCTGCGCCATTGTTTCCCTTTCCTGCAATGACCAGGATTTCGGTACCGGAAGCATCGGGAAAATCTTCCTGTACGGCCTTTGCGACGGCTAGAGCCGCCCTCTCCATAAGGACAATGGACGGAATTCCGATCTTTTCGCTGGTCGTTCTGTCAGCAGCAGCCATCTCGGCTGCTGTCAGTAAATATTCCATGGATCCTGATTCCTCCTTTTTCTGCCGCCTGTCGAACCAAGCGCTGTTTCGCCCGCCATCATATTCGAAAAGGGCCTCCCGAAAGGGAGGCCCTGCATCACTTTTATCCCTCGCTGAAAGTGACATATCGATGTCACCTTCAAACCTTTTTCTCCGGCTCATGCCGCTTGATGTTGTAGGAAAGCCGCATCAGAGAATCTGACAGATGGACGTTCTCTACCTGAATGGAGGACGGGACGTGCAAATCGGTGTGGGCGAAGTTCCAGATAGCCCGGATCGGACATTTGCACAGCTTTTCTGCAACCTTGACCGCCTCCTGCTTCGGGATCGTAAGGACCACGATATCAATCTCATTGTCCTTTACGAAAGCCTCCAGCTCATCCATTCCGTGAACCTCAACGCTTCCGATCTTCTTTCCGATCAGCTGCTCATTGCGATCGAACGCTGCCTTGAAATAAAAGCCCCGGTTCCGGTAATTCATATAGTTCACCAGTGCTGAGCCAAGATTTCCCGCTCCGACCAGCACCATATTGTGCGTCCGGTCCAATCCTAAGATTTTCCCGATCTCTTCGTACAGATACTGCGTATTGTATCCGTAGCCCTGCTGTCCGAACCCGCCGAAATGATTGAAATCCTGCCGGATCTGCGATGCCGTCACATGCATCAGCGTCGACAGCTCCTGTGAAGATATCCGCTCTACTCCCTGTTCCTTTAAATCTCCCAGATAACGATAATAGCGAGGCAAGCGGCCGATCACCGCCTGTGAAATCTCCCTGCTCTCCACTTTGCGTTCGTCTCCTTTGATCGAGTCAGCAAAAATACTGCCAACATATATTATAGAAATTTGTTAAAAAATCGTCAATCATAGTCTTCCCCCGCCCCATGGAAACATCTTATACTGATTGACATGAAAACAAAGCTGACATTATTTCTTACCTTTCTGAAAATCGGTGCCTTCACCTTCGGCGGCGGATATGCCATGCTCGCCCTCCTGGACCGGGAATTTGTCGACAGGAAGCACTGGCTGACCAAGGATGAATTTCTGGACATGACGGCAATAGCAGAATCCACTCCGGGGCCCATGGCCGTCAACAGTGCAACCTTTATCGGCTACCGGATTGCCGGCATCCATGGCGCGGCCATTTCGACCTTTGCCGTCTGCCTTCCATCCTTTGTCATCATTTATGCGATCTCCCTGTTCTTCGACCGTTTTCTGAGTCTTCGGATCGTCTCTCTGGCTTTTCGCGGGATTCAGATCTGTGTCGTCTATCTGATCCTTACGGCCGGATTTAAAATGCTGAGGAGCCTGCAGAAATCTCTTTTTAACATGATGATCGTTCTGCTTGTCCTTGCAGCTATGATTTTCTGTTCTGTCTCTTCAATATCCTTTTCCTCCGTGTTTTATATCCTGATCTGCGGAATGGCAGGACTTTTTGTGTTTCTTCTGAAAAAGTACGAAACTGACAGGAACTGAGGCGTTTATGATTTACTGGAAGCTCTTTTACAATTTTCTTCTGATCGGCTGTCTCTCCTTCGGAGGCGGATACGGAATGATTTCTCTGGTCCGTGAAACCGTACTCGAAAATGGCTGGCTGACCGAAACGGAATTTATCAATTTCATTGCCGTCTCGGAATCAACACCGGGACCGCTCGCCGTCAATATGGCAACCTTCATCGGGTCCTCGCAGGGCGGAATTCCAGGCGCTATTCTTGCAACACTCGGCGTCGTTCTTCCTTCCTTTCTCATCATTTTTCTGATTGCCTCGGTGCTGACGAATCTGATGAAATACAAAGGGGTGAACGCCTTTCTGTCCGGCGTCCGCCCCTGCGTGGTTGCCATGATTCTCGCGACCGGAATCACCATGGCGCTGTCTTCTCTTTTTTCTTATACCGGTACCGGCACGAAGCCTTCTCCTGACATCAGGGCCATTCTTGTTTTCGCGCTTCTGCTCCTGATTCATCTGGCCTGCAAAAAGCTTCGAAAAGCCGCTCCTTCTCCCATTCTGATGATTGTTCTGTCTGCCCTGCTCGGCATTTTATTCTGGAGATAACCGGCATACCAATGTCCTTTAGGGTCAATCCTAAAAGTTGTGGGATTTAAAATCTCACCCGAAGGTAATTCCGAGAACGCGATCCCCTCGGCGATGCTGATTTCATCCCTACCGGCAAAAATTCTCTCCCAAGGATGATTCTTCCTCGCTGATTTCATCCCTGCGGATTAAAAATCTCTCTCAAGGATGATTCTTCCCCGCTGATTTCATCCCTGCGGATTAAAAATCTCTCTCAGAGATGATTCTTCCTCGCTGATTTCATCCCTGCGGACAAAAAATCTCTCCCAAGGATGATTCTTCCCCGCTGATTTCATCCCTGCGGATAAAAATTCTCTCTCAAGGATGATTCTTCCCCGCTGATTTCATCCCTGCCGGCAAAAATTCTCCCCCAAGGATGATTCTTCTTCGCTGATTTCATCCCTGCGGATAAAAAAGCTCTCTCAGGGATGATTCTTCCTCGCCGATTTCATCCCTGCCGACAAAAATTCTCTCCCAAGGATGATTCTACTCCTCCTCTCCGTACTCGTCCTCCCAATCCTCGTAGGCTTCATCCATGTCATCATACATGTCATAATTATCATCCCAATACGAGTCAAAGTCGTCCTTATAGTAATCGTCCTTGTAATCAGAAGAACTGCTCTCTGTCTTCTTCCCTGCCTTTTTTCTGGCATTCTGCTTTTGGATGCGCTCCCACTCAGCAGCCTGCCTTCTGGCTTCTTCCGCCTTTGCAGCTTCTTCCTGCTCCCTCTGCTTCCTCGCCTTTTCCTGTTCTCTTTCAAGTCTGTCGAATTCGCGCTGCCATTTTTCCTCTTCTTCGTAACGTTCTTTCCACGTCTGGCCGATGTGCTTCTTCCCGGTATCATTGGCATCAAAATCAGCCCACAGCGAGCTTTGATTCTTCGGTGTCACTTTTTCGGATTTTCTGATCTGCTGATCCGTAGTCAGGCTGCGCGCAGAGGTACTCAGCTCTTCCCTCATCGAAGTCCAGAGCTGCCTCTCCTCCTCCGAAAGATCCTCCGGCTCTTCGGCATAGCGTATGACAATGAAAGCCTTCATGTACTTTCTGTTAATAAAATTTTTGGTAGGCAGCAAGACAGACAGACTCCCGGAATACTCCCAGTCCTCCAGATTCTGACAGTCCTCCAGATACTGGTACATTCTTACGGAAGCAAGGTGCACACGATTCTGGCCGTCGCCGCGTTTCATGAAGACAATCACCTGATAGAATTCCTCCGGAATGGAGGATTGCCCGTTCGCGTCTCGGCCGCCGTACGTCTCATGCATCGGCCGGAAGAAGACCTCCGCATCGCTCGCCCAGTGCCTTGGAAGCTCCAGACTGTAGTATTCGGTGCTGATCTCTGCCCCGCCGTCACGCGTTTTGTGCAGCCGCTTCAGCTCTTCCATTTCCCACATCAGCTCATAGCCGCTGATAACAAAAACCACAATCACGAGCATCACGCACACAGGAAGCAGGGGAAACTTTTTATCGTTCGTTTTCTTCGCTCCATTTGGATTCTTTGCTTCGCTCAGCTCTGTTTCGTTCATCTTCGTTTCGTCCGTCTTTGCTGATTTGATCTCTTCAGGCTCTGACTATTCCAAAGCTGTCTCTCCTTAATTGCCCATAATATTCACTTAACTTCTTTAGTGATATCATGTAAGATCTTAGCTCCCAAAACAAATGCACCGCCTACAGCAGCAACCGTTCCCCACGCATTTGTATTTTCGTCTTTTTGTTTCAGTTCCTCGATTTGCCGTTTCTGCTCTTCCAACTGTTCGTTTTGCATGCGCAGCTGTTCCAATTGTTCTTTTTGAATTTGAAGCTGTTCCTTCTGCATCTCTTCCATTTCTTTTTTTCTGGCATATTCTTCATAGAACTCTATTGCTTCCGGTATACTGCCAGTCTTTCCTTGATCAAGAGTATTTTTCATAAAAAGAAGAATATCTTTATCCCAATAATCCTCTGGCACCTCACAAAGTTCATTCTCATCTACGAGTTTTTTTGTTCCGCACTAATTTTTTGTAGTGTTTCAGAGCATCTGTCTACACACTTCTGACAATGTTCGCATCTCAACCTTCGAATTTCGTAGAAAATAGCTCCAAAGAACAAAACAACAACAATTGTCACAAACAACTGTATACCGGTAATTGATTTCTCACGAAACAATAAAACGCTCATCAAAAAAACAAAGACAAAACAATGATCATTTTGATGAGTCCGCCATATTCCGTTGCCTTTGTGTATTTGGCCTTTGCATTCATATAGGCCATTTCCGCCGTGCATTTTCTGGAATGTAATAATTGTAACTACGGCAGAACACTGATTATCTGTGTCAGGCAATGAGAGGCATTTTCTCTTGCTTTCTTTTTCCTGGTTGCTTCCTGTGATTGTTTAACTTGTTCATCGTCGATGTAAAATGAGCACCCACAGTAATTACACACCGCCATTGTCAAATCATTGTTTACTTCAAGATTTGCATTGCACTGAGGACGTTTCAACTTAACAAGCTTCATGCTATACCTCTCTCATAATAAGAACTATCTATTGCATTTTACATCGTATCACATTCCGGTCTGATCCACTCCCACCCCTATGGTGGCAGTATTCCTGATACACAGAAAAAGAGTCGGGCATTGCCCGACTCTCTTAGTCCTGTGATTTCTTTATTAAGAAGTAAATTGTACCATTTCTGCTCTTTTCTGTCCGGTCCGTTCTTCAGATTCCCTGAATCTGGCAGGAACGCATGGTTTCCAGTGCTGCCTCATGCTTCTCCGGTGTCACACCGGCGCAGCACTTCGGATCTACAGAGATCGTTACCTCCGGCAGCCAGGCCTTCAGAAGCAGTGCGTTGGAGACGACACAGATGTCTGTACAAAGCCCAACAAGTTCAATCTCCAGCTCTTCCTTCTCTGCCATCTCTGCAATCTTGGATACCAGCTCCATAGATCCGAAGGTCGGTTTATTTACGATATGACTCTCCGGAATCAGCTCAGCAATCCCTTTGCAAAGTTGCCATCCATCGGTTCCCTGGATGCAATGCCTTACCGGAAGATACTTCCCCTCCTGCGTTTCCAGATAGTTCTCCGGATGCGTATCTCTGGTCGCGTAGATGTTCTCTGCCGGATAGGATTTGATTTTCTCAATAACGTTCGGCACGATTGTCACTGCCTCGCTGGTTCCCAGGGCTCCGTCAATAAAATCATTCTGCATGTCTATAACGATCAAAATCTTACGCATTCGTTCTTCCCTTCTCTGCAAGACAACGATTCCTTATTTGCCGCTTTCTTTCAAAAGCTGCTTCAGCCGGGCGATCTCCTGATCTTTTTCGGAAATCAGCTCATCCTTCTCGGAAATTGCCTTGTCCTTCTCGGACAGGATACTGCCATATTTTTCTTCAAGTCTTTCCGTTGTCTCTTCAACAATACCTTCGCTTAGATTACACATACTCTGTACCTCCTCATCGATCGCACGTGTCATCGGAATGCCATACTGCTCCTCAAGAATTCTCTTTTTCTCATTTGCGCCGAGTACTCTTGATAATAATGTTGACAGCATTCCAATCAGTTTGTCATCCGTCTCATTCCTGTCTGATACCAGATTTATGAATATTGTCGAGAAGAGATCGTATCTGCCAAATGATATCTCGGGAATATTCTTCGTCGGATATACGATTTCGGGCTTGATCTGATAATGTACAATCGTGTTTGCAGGCAGCTTCTTTCTGCTTTTCTTCGGCGATGTCATACAAATCCAAATCGAATAGACTTTTTTGATCTTGTCATATGAATTAGATGTAAATTCACGGTCTAGCTGCTCCGATAACAGTCTTGCGGGATAAAAGATAGAGCGGCTTACCAAATCATATGGCAGATGTATGGATTTCTGTGCCTCAATATTGATATACAGCTTTTGCGGCTCCCCATCTCTTGTGAGCACTGTAAAAACAATATCGAAAGTCACTTCTCCTTCCCCGGGAAGATTGCTTTCCGTATTAAGTCCCTGTACCGCTTCTGTTCGGTTTCTATCGTCGGGCCGTACCCTCTGCCCCGATATCACAGGTGACCCAATAATAGCATTTTCAGCTTCTTCATAAGAATAATTCTGAAATTCCGGGACAGTCCCGACAAGAATTCTGGACAAAATACACTTCGATGCCAGTATCCGCTTCACGGCCGCGTCATACTGAGCTTTCTGATTTGCAGAACTTATCTCTGCAGACAAATACGTTTGTTCCTTCAATTTCTTCCTCCTTGTTTAACCTTGTGATCTATATAAACAGGGAGGCACTCGCCGATCCCTGATTGATTTGCAGGGATCGATCCCTTCGAAGAACAGATATAAAGTTGTACGTCTATGGTAACATATTCATGTCTCTTGTATAGTCCACAGGTTGCATTAAAAATCACGCCGGATTTCTGGTAGAAAATTCCGGCAGAAAAGAGGAAAACATGAGCTACGCAATCGTATTCAGCAGTCAGACCGGAAACACGAAATTACTGGCAGAAGCCTTAAAGGACAGTCTTCCCCAGAAGGAGTGTCTCTATGTTGGCGCTCCAGATCCGGAAGCGTTAAATGCAGATACTCTTTATATCGGATTCTGGACCGACAAGGGAAACGCAGATGCCGCATCGTTGAGCTTTCTGAAGCTTCTGCAGGATAAAAAAGTCTTCCTCTTCGGAACGGCAGGCTTTGGCGGCAGCGAGGAGTATTTCCACAGGATTCTGAAAAACGTACAGAAATCTCTGGGGCGCAGCAACAAAATCATCGGCACCTTTATGTGTCAGGGTAAGATGCCGATGTCCGTTCGTAACAGATATGAGAGTATGAAAAAGAATCCCATTCACATGCCGAATCTGGATGAAATGATAGAGAATTTTGATAAAGCGCTCTCCCACCCGGATGCCGCAGATCTGGATCAGCTGATCGCTGCTGCGAAGCAGTCCTGATTAGAGTAATATCCCCCGCAGGGGTGGGAATTCCTGCCCCTATGCTCTGCTCAGAGCTTTTCATACGCAAGCCTTGGCGTATGATCATGTGTCAGAATCACGCCGCAGTATTCAAATCCGTTTCGAAGGAGCTGATGCTGCATGGTGAGGTTCTTCTCATGTGTATCCATACGCAGATGGGAAATCTGTGAGCTGCAGAAGGCAACGGTTTCCTTCATCAGGCCATGGACCTTGCCATCGCTTGCGACGCGGTGAATAACGCCGTACGGCGCATCGGACTTCCAGGCACCTTCCGAAATCACGTGATAGGTGGGATCATCTCCGATTTCAAACATGAAAACGCCATGTACTTCTCCCTGCTCCTCCAGCACATACAGAATTCCTTTTTCGATGTCCTCATGGGTCAGCTCCCTTGGCGGGAACGTTCTTCCCCACTGGTTCGGATTTCCATGCTCCGCCATATAGGCTCTTGCTTTTTCATAAACCACTGCAATCTGCTCCTCATCCTGAAAAGCCGCTTTCCGTATCATATTCTTTTCCCTTCTGGCGTTCCTGCCTGTTCCGGTTCTTCTTTTGGTTCTTCCACTTGTCCCGTTTCTTTATGTCAACGGTTATTTCTGTTCCCGATTTTACGTTTCCGATTTTCTCTTGACAAGAAGCATTTCATCCATATAATTACCAGTGATAATTACCAGTGATAATTACCAGTGATAATTATCACTGGTAACTTGTTTTTGCAAATGATGAATGAGGCTTCTATGGACACTGCATTGATCAAGCAAATGATGGACACCTTTTTTCTGGCAAAGCGTATTCGAGACCTGCTCCCTGCTCTGCCCGACGGCGTACTACCCTCTTATATTCACTATCTGGATGCCATTCAGAAGCTGGAAGAAAAGGGTATTCGCGCAAAGGTTTCGGACATCAGTGACGTTCTGAACCTTCCGCGCCCCGGTGTAACCAGAACCGTCAAGGAGATGGAACGCAAGGGCTATCTGACGAAACAGATTTCCGAAGAAGACGGACGCGTCACCTATCTGTCTCTGACCGATGCCGGGCAGCGCCTTTCGCAGGAATATGACACCGAATATTTCGGTGCACTCAGCAAGGATCTGAAGGATATCTCCGAGGAAGATGCAGAATGTACCATCCGGACCATTCAGAAGTTCTATGAAGTGATGTGTGAAAGGAGAAACTCTCTTGAAAAACGATAGATCTGATTTTACGCAGGGCAGCATCCTGAAAAAGCTGGTGCCCTTCATGCTCCCCATTCTGGGCGCTTTGATTCTTCAGGCAGCCTATGGCGCTGTGGATCTTCTGGTCGTGGGGCGATTCGGCTCCACGTCCGGTCTTTCTGCTGTCTCAACCGGCAGTCAGGTGCTGAATCTGATCACCTTTGTTGTGACACAGTTTGCCATGGGCATCACTGTTCTGATCGGAAGATACCTTGGTGAGAAAAAGCCTCAGTACATCGGTCAGATCATAGGCGGTGCGGTCCTCGTATTTTCCATCATCTCGGTCATCTTATTCATCCTCATGCTTACCTGTGCAGGAAGGCTGGCCGTTCTGATGCAGGCACCGGAGGAAGCACTTCTTCTCACGACAGATTACATCCGGATCTGCGGCTGCGGCATCTTTTTCATCGTGGCCTACAATGTTCTTTCCGCCATCTTCCGGGGACTTGGAGACAGCCGGTTGCCGCTTCTCTTTGTTCTGGTAGCCTGCATCGTCAACATCGCAGGCGATCTGATCCTGGTTGCAGGCTTCCAGCTTGACGCCGCAGGTGCTGCAATTGCCACTGTGCTTGCACAGGCTGTCAGTGTGGTGTGTGCTCTGGTCATTCTCCGGAAAAAGGAGCTTCCCTTCCGGATTCAGAAATCCGATTTCCGTCTGAATACGCAGTGCCGGAAGTTCCTTGTAATTGGCTTTCCTCTGGCTCTTCAGGAATTTCTGACCCAGATGTCGTTTCTTGCACTCTGTGCTTTTATTAACCGGCTGGGACTGGAAGCCTCTTCCGGCTTCGGCGTTGCCTGCAAGATCGTAAGCTTTGCCATGCTGATTCCGAGCGCCTTAATGCAGTCCATGGCGTCCTTCGTTTCACAGAATGTCGGTGCCGGGTATCAGAAGAGGGCCAGACAATCTATGTATACCGGCATTGGCATCGGCATGGTGTTCGGCTGTATTGTATTCGCACTGGTGTGGCTTTATGGTGATGTTCTGTCCTCTGTTTTTACAACGGATTCAGCCGTCATTGTAAACAGCTATGCTTACCTGAAGGGCTTTGCGCCCGAAACCATTCTGACCGCCGTACTCTTTAGCATGGCCGGTTATTTTAACGGAAACAACAAAACCGTCTGGGTGATGATTCAGGGACTGGTGCAGACGCTTCTGGTTCGGCTCCCCTTTGCCTACATCATGAGTATTCAGCCGGATGCAAGCCTTACGAAAATCGGCCTCGCGGCTCCCGCATCCACAGCAACGGGAATTCTTCTGAATGTCTGCTTCTATCTTTATCTCCGGCATAAAGAAAAAAAGCCGGACAGTGACTATTTTCTTTGATTTCTGAGATATTTCCGGATCACCTCCAGAAGCTTTTTCTCGTCCAGCGGCTTTGCCAGGTG
>ERZ1026772.1164-NODE-1164-length-15106-cov-11.958009_pt1 | contig 15106 bp, 14 predicted proteins | sample MGYA00380124_ERZ1026772 | MGnify/ENA primary metagenome ERZ1026772 (study PRJEB33269, sample SAMEA4719760) | human gut metagenome | biome: human-associated habitat; feature: organic feature; material: feces | place: Cameroon | collected 2013-10 ...
GAAATGATCACCGTAGGCTGAAAGGAGCGCACGATGAAAAACGTATTATTGATCGGACTTGGCCGCTTCGGGCGGCACCTTGCCATGCAGCTGAGCGAGCTGGGGCATCAGGTCATGGCGGTGGACCGGGACGAGGAGCGCGTCAACGAGTGTATGCCCTTTGTCACCAACGCGCAGATCGGTGACAGCACCCGCGTGGATTTTCTGCGCTCGCTGGGCGTTGGAAACTACGACGTCTGCTACGTTACCATCAGCGGAGACTTCCAGAACTCGCTGGAAACGACGTCCCTGCTCAAGGAGCTGGGGGCGAAATATGTGGTGTCCCGCGCGGAGCGTGACGTGCAGGCAAAATTTCTGCTGCGCAACGGCGCGGACGCGGTGACATACCCGGAAAAGCAACTGGCGAAGTGGGCGGCTATCCGGTACACCGCCAACCACATCTTCAGCTACATAGAGCTGGGCGAAAAGCACGCCATTATCGAGGTCGCCGTCCCGGACGACTGGCAGGGGCACAGCATCGGTGAGCTGGACATCCGCCGAAGGTACGGCGTCAACATCCTCGGTGTGAAGCGGAACGACAAAACTGATGTGAATATCTCGCCGGAAACCGTGCTGGACAGCAGCCTGACGCTGCTGGTGCTGGGCGAGTATACGGTGCTGAAAAAGTGCTTCCGGCTGTAAGGCTGCATCTACCGGTACTCGTGCGGTTGCAGCCGGCTCACCGGGGTATGTTACGCTGCCAAGCTCTCCACTAAAAGCTTCGGGTTTGAGGCTGCCGGTATAAGAAAAGCGCTCCTGCGAGGATCCACCTCGCAGGAGCGTTTTTGTTTCAGGTGTCGGGAGGACTGTGCTTATTCGCCGACGTCATCCAGCGACAGCAGCTGCTCGTATGAGTCCGCGCCGGTGATGGAACCGATAGGCAGTACCACATGGAGATTTCCCGCACCACCCCGGGGTACTATACCCAGTCGCCCTCCTTTTACAATAGCCTGCGAATCCGTTTGATTTGTCATCATAATTTTTACACCGTGTAGGATATTTTACATCCTGCACGGTGTTCTTTTCCTATCAATTTTGAATAGGAGGCAGTCCTAATGTCCAACCGACAAACATACGGTTTCCGTAACGCGCATACGATGGACTATTCTCAAAGAGGAGGTCTGTTTATGCCAACCGTTCAGCAAGCACCCACTCCGGCAATCACCGTCACTCGCAATTTTCTTGGGCAGCAGACAGCAGAGGCGCTGCTGTTGGAATTGATCCGCGCCCACACTCAGGCGGCATAAAGTCTGCGGGCAGTCCGCGGAAAGGAGGGAGCTTATGGAGAAGCCGCCACTGCCCACTGCGCTGTACTGCCGCCTGTCCCGGGAGGACGGAGACCGCATGGAGAGCGATTCCATCGGCAACCAGCGAAAGCTGCTGGAATCGTATATCGAAAATCATCCTGAGTTGGTAACGGCGGAATGCTATGCCGACGATGGCTATACCGGTACGAATTTCCAGCGCCCCGCCTTTCAGCGGATGCTGCTGGACATAGAGAGCGGGCGCATCCGCTGTGTGCTGGTAAAGGATCTGTCTCGCTTTGGCCGTGATTACATCGAAACAGGACGCTATCTGGAACGCTGGCTGCCGGAGCACGGTGTGCGGTTCATCGCCGTCACAGACAACATCGACAGTGTCCGCGGCGCCTACGACATGATGATGCCGCTGAAGAATCTGTTTAACACCCAGTATGCACGCGACATCTCTCAAAAGGTCAGAAGCTCCCTCCACGCCAAGCAGCAGCGGGGCGAGTTTATCGGGGCCTTTGCCAGCTACGGGTACTGTAAGGACCCGCAGAATCATAACCGTCTTGTTATCGATCCGCCTGCGGCGGAGGTGGTTCGGCGCATCTTTACCCTGTTTGAAAACGGAATGGGAAATATCCGCATTGCCAAGCAGCTGAATGAGGAGGGTATTCCCTGCCCCAGCGAGTACAAGCGGCTCACCGGTGAAAAATACCGCAACAACCACCGGCTGGAAACCACCACCTACTGGACGTATGCCACTATCCACCGCATTTTGCAAAACGAGATGTACATCGGGAATATGGAACAGGGACGGGACGACCGTTTGCAGATGCACGGGAAAGCCAAGCGGAAGGATCGCTCCCAGTGGACAGTGGTATCCGACACACACCAGCCGATCATCGAAAAAGATCAGTGGCAGCGGGTACATGCTCTGTTGCATGCCAACGCCCGCACACCGGATTTTCAGCAGAATGTCAGTCCCTTTGCGGGTTTTCTCAAGTGCGGCGACTGTGGACGAGCCATGGTCAAGACCACCTGGAGCGGCAAAACCTTCTACACCTGCGGCTCGTATAAGCGCTACGGCGCATCCGTGTGCAGCAAGCACTATATCGCCCACGATGTGGTGGCGAAGGTGGTGCTGGATGATTTGAACCGGCTCTTGGCCGCCGTGGAAAACCTCCGTCAGTTGGCACAGCAGGGCGCGGCGCAGCGCCCCTCCTCAGACGGCGACCCGCCGCAGAAGCTGGAGGCAGCCTTGCAGCGCATTCAGCGCCGCCGCCAGAGCGCCTACGAGGACTATCAGGACGCGCTTATCTCCAAGGAGGAGTTCCTCCGCTACCGCTCCGATTATGACGCACAGGAGCAGGCGCTGCAAGCCCAGCTGGACAAGCTGCGCGGCTCGGTACAGGATGATCCGCTGTCCTTGCCTTGGGTAAAGGAGCTGCTGGCGTCGGGGCAGCTGGCGGAGCTGGATCGCCCCACAGTCGCCGCCGCCATCCGGGAAATTCGCGTCTATGAGGGGAACCGCATGGAGATCGACTATCTGCTCCCGGAGGGCTGCCGCGCTCTGCTGGAGGGGTGAGTGTATGGTGCTCCGCTTTGGGTAAAGCGAAAAAAAAGCGCGCCAGAAAGTTTTTAAGGTTAAACTCGAAAAACTTACGAATCTTGGGAGTATTTCAAGTCGTAAACTGCCGCACTTTTGCATCACCGTGGGGCAATGAGGACACCCAGACGCTCATCGACATTCTGGAGAAATTCCACGTCAAGACCACCTTCTTTGTGGTGGGCGACTGGGCGGAGAAGTACCCGGAATCGGTAAAGGCGCTGCATGACGCAGGCCACGAGGTGATGAGCCACTCCAACCACCACGACCATTTCAACAGTCTCTCCGCCGATCAGATCGTCGCGGACGTCACCGCCAGTAACGAGCGCATCGCCGCTGCCAGCGGTGTGACGCCCACGCTGATCCGCTGCCCCTACGGGGAGTATGACGACCACGTCATCTCCGCCATCCGCTCCATGGGCATGGAGCCCATCCAGTGGGATGTGGACTCCCTCGACTGGAAGGATTATGACGCGGACACCATCTGCCAGCGGGTGACCTCCAAGGTGCAGCCGGGCAGCATCGTGCTGTTCCACAACGCCGCTCTCCACACGCCGGAGGCGCTGCCCGCTATCCTCACCTACCTCATCAACGACGGCTACACCGTCCTCCCCATCTCCCAGCTCATCCTCCACCCACCCTACACCATCGACCACACCGGGCGGCAGTTTCCGGCGGAGGAATTGTCTTAAAAATGTCAAAATGTACTTGCTTTTCCAAAAATTCGTGTTATAATGATAATAGTTCTTATACCATACCAAGAACTATGCAGGTTACTATGATAAGGTAGTACACCGCAGAGCACTGACGCCCCGCTTTTGCGGGGCGTTATCTCTATCCAGAAAAAAGGAGGGCGCGTTATGATCCCCTATGCGATCGGCTTTGATATCGGCATTACATCCGTAGGTTGGGCAGTCGTGGCTTTGGACAGTGAGGACAAGCCGTATGGCATTATCAACATGGGTTCCCGCGTTTTCGATGCCGCCGAGCAGCCCAAGACAGGAGCTTCCTTGGCTGCACCGCGTCGAGAGGCCAGAAGCGCACGCCGCCGGCTGCGCCGCCACCAGCATCGGCTGGAGCGCATTCGCCGCCTTCTTTTAACAGAAAATGTGATCTCCCAAACAGAGCTGGATACTCTCTTTGCAGGGAAACTGGAGGACATCTATACATTGCGCGTCAAGGCGCTGGACGCGCCGGTTTCGCATACCGAATTTGCCCGCATTCTCCTGCATATTGCACAGCGGCGCGGCTTTCGCTCCAACCGCAAAGCCGAAACTGCGAAGGAGGACGGCGAGCTGCTGGCCGCCGTCAGCAAAAACCGGGCTCTCATGGCCGAAAAAGGCTACCGCACCGTGGGCGAAATGCTGCTGCAAGACCCGCTGTACGCCGCGAGCAAGCGGAATAAGGGCGGCCAATACATCGCAACGGTAGGACGGGACATGGTGGCGGAGGAAGTCCGCGCCATCTTCCGCGCCCAGCGCCAGCTGGGGCAGCCCTTTGCGTCGGAGAAGCTGGAATCTCGGTATCTCGACATTCTCCTGAGCCAGCGCTCCTTCGACGAAGGCCCCGGCGAGGGCAGTCCCTATGCCGGGAGCCAGATCGAGAGAATGATCGGCAAATGTACGCTGGAGGACGGTGAACAGCGCGCGGCAAAGGCGGCCTACTCCTTCGAGTACTTTACGCTGCTGCAAAACATCAACCACCTCCGCCTGCTCCGCGGCGGCGAGGGCAGCCCGCTCACCCCCGCCCAGCGGGAGGCTCTCATTGCGCTGGCTCACAAGACCAAGGAGCTGAACTTTTCCCACATCCGCCGGGAGTTGGCCATTCCTGCGGACACCACCTTCAACGCAGTGTATTATAAGAATACGGACGATGCGGAGGAAGCGGAAAAAAAGACGAAGTTCTCCCATCTCAAGGCGTACCACCAAATGCGCACGGCCTTTAACAAACTGTCAAAAAACCACTTCGACACCCTTACCCGCGCACAAAAAAACGAGTTGGGCCGTGTCCTTTCCACCTACAAGACCTCCGCCAAAATACGCGCCGCGCTGCTGCCCGCCGGACTGTCGGATGCGGAGCTTGACATCGCCGAGACACTATCCTTCAGCAAATTCGGCCACATTTCTGTAAAAGCCTGCGACAAGCTGATCCCCTTTCTGGAAAAGGGGATGAAGTACGACGAGGCCTGCGCCGCCGCCGGATACGACTTCAAGGCCCACAGCGGCCGGGAGCGCACCCAGCTTCTCCATCCGACGCCGGACGACCTTGCGGATATCACCAGCCCCGTCGTGCGGCGGGCAGTGGCGCAGACCGTCAAGGTGCTCAACGCCATCATCCGCGAGCGCGGGTGCAGTCCTACCTTTATCAACCTGGAGCTGGCGCGGGAAATGGCGCAGGATTTCACAGAGCGCAATCAGGCGAAAAAGAGCATGGATGATAACCGCGCCCGCAACGAGCGCCTCATGGAGCGCATCCGCACGGAGTATCGCAAGGAGCATCCCACAGGGCAAGATCTGGTAAAGCTCAAGCTCTGGGAGGAGCAGCACGGCGAATGTGCCTACTCGCAGAAGCACATTTCCATCGAGCATCTCTTTGAGCCGGACTATGCGGAGGTAGACCACATCATTCCGTACAGCATTTCCTTCGATGACGGCTATAAGAACAAGATTCTGGTGCTGGCTGAGGAAAACCGCAATAAGGGCAACCGTCTGCCCTTGCAGTATCTACAGGGTAAGCGGCGGGAGGACTTCATCGTTTGGGTGGAGAACACCATTCGCAGCACGCCTAAAAAACAGCGCCTGCTGAAAGAAAAGCTCACATCCGAGGATGAAAAGCAATTCAAGGAGCGCAACCTGCAGGATACCAAGACCATGGCGCGATTCCTCCTGAACTACATCGGCGACCATCTGGCCTTTGCCGACTTTGCCGTCGGGCGTAAGAAGCACATCACCGCCGTTAACGGTGCCGTGACCTCCTATATGCGCAAGCGCTGGGGCATCAGCAAGATCCGGGAAAACGGCGATCTGCACCACGCGGTGGACGCACTGGTCATTGCCTGTACAACAGACGGTATGATCCAACAGGTGAGCCGCTATGCCGCACTGCGAGAGTGCGAATATGTACAGACGGAGGGCGGAAGCCTGGCCGTTTCCGTGCATACCGGCGAGGTACTCAAGAGCTTCCCCTACCCATGGCCGGAATTTCGCCGGGAGCTGGAGGCCCGCTTGGGCGACGATCCCCGCCGCGCCGTTATTTCCCAGCGCTTCCCCGTCTACCTGAACAACGATATTCCCGTCCGCAAGCTCTTTGTGTCTCGTATGCCCCGGCGCAAGGTCACGGGCGCGGCGCACAAGGAAACCATCAAAAGTCCCAAAGCCCTGCAAGACGGTGTTGTGGTCACAAAACGGCCGCTGACAAGCTTGAAGCTGGACAAAAACGGTGAGATCGCCAACTACTATATGCCGCAAAGCGACCGACTGCTCTATGAGGCGCTGAAAGAACAGCTCATGAAACACGGTGGGGATGGCGCAAAGGCCTTTACGCAGCCCTTCCATAAGCCGAAAAGCGACGGAACGCCCGGCCCCATCGTCAACAAGGTCAAGCTATGTGAGCCTACAACACTGTACGTCCCTGTTCTGAAGGGTACCGGCGTGGCGGACAACGACAGCATGGTACGCATCGATGTGTTTTATGTGGAGGGTGAGGGGTATTACTTCATACCCATCTACATTGCCGACACGCTGAAAAAGGAGCTGCCGAGCAAGGCGTGTGTAGCCTTCAAGCCCTACGAGGATTGGAAGGCCATGTCGGATGAAAACTTCATTTTCTCCCTGTATCCCAACGACCTGATGCGCGTGACCCACAAAAACAAGCTGAAGCTGACAAAGGCGCAGAAGGAGAGTACGCTCCCCGACACATACGAAACCAAGCAGGAGCTGTTGTACTATATTGGTGCAGATATTAGCACAGCCTCGGTTGCCGGACGCACCCATGATAACAGTTATATGACTAGAGGTGTAGGCATCAAGACCCTTGAAAAGCTGGAGAAATTCACCGTGGATGTGCTGGGCGAGTACCACAAGGTGGAACGGGAGCCCCGCATGGCCTTCAACAGAAAGTGAGGTTTTGTCATGGCTTTTCGGAACATTATCGTTGAAAGCCCCGCTGTCATCTCCCTGCGGAGGGAGCAGTTGATCATCCGGACCGACAGTGACCACTCCGTGGCCATTGAGGATATTTCTGCGCTTTTGCTGGAAAGCCGCCAGACCACCATCACAACAGCCGCACTGTCCCGCTTGGGACAGTGCGGCTGTGCCGTTTTTGTCTGCGACGAAAAGCATCTGCCCTGCGCGATCCTGACGCCGTATCAGCAGCACAGCCGGGGGTTGCCCGTTGTGCGGATGCAGATCGCCATGACAGAGCCGGCGAAAAAGCGCCTGTGGCAGAGCATCGTCAAAGCCAAGATCTTAAATCAGGCCATCTGCCTGTATTTGACCGGCCACGCCTCACAGGCGGCGGCCCTCCGCGCCATGGCGGAAAGGGTTCGTTCCGGCGACAGCGAAAATGTGGAGGCAGCCGCGGCGCAGTTCTATTTCCCCGTGCTGTTTGGGGAAGGCTTTACCCGCGGGGAGGATAACGGCGTCAATGCGGGGCTGAACTATGGCTACGCGGTTTTGCGGGGGTGTATCGCGCGCTATTTGGCGGTATATGGTTTTCTCCCCTCACTTGGACTGCACCACCGCAGCACGCTGAACGCCTTTAATCTGGCGGATGATCTGATCGAGCCGTTCCGCCCGGTAGTTGACCTTTTGACAGCGCGCAGCATAACCGAGGACGAGGAATTGTCTTCCCCGCAAAAAAGGCTCTTATTCAACTGCCTGAATCTGGATATTCTCTCCGGCAAGCAGCATCACAGCGTGTCCTATGCCATAGAGCGGCTGGTGCAGAGCTTAAGCCGCTCCGCGGAACGGCCCGAAGCAGGTCTTTTACTGCCAACGCTGCTGGAAACAGAGCAGCACCGCTATGAATAAGTTTATGAGGATCATGGTGTTTTTTGACCTGCCTGTCAAAACAAAGGCGCAGCGCAGGGAGGCCACCCGCTTCCGTAATTTCTTGTTGACGGACGGATACCATATGCTGCAATACTCCGTCTATGCCCGGGTCTGCAACGGCATGGATGCGGTGGAAAAGCACCGCCAGCGCGTAAAGCAGAATTTGCCGGAGAATGGCGCGATCCGCCTGATGGTCATCACGGAGAAGCAGTACGAGGCGATTGATATACTTTTAGGAAAATTAACGGAGGCGGATGACAAATTTCAATGCGAGCAGCTTTCGATTTTTTGAAAGAAAAGTCGCCCAAGGCATTGCCTTGAGCGACTTTTCCGGTAGCCTATTATACCATACCAAGAACTACCAGGGAACTACAACAGGAGCAGCAGCTGACCGCCGATCTGGACAATTATACCATACCAAGAACTACCAGGGAACTACAACCTGTGCAATTTTATATATACCATACACCACATTATACCATACCAAGAACTACCAGGGAACTACAACGGTAGCGGCTACCTCTTATTTTTTGAGCCGATTATACCATACCAAGAACTACCAGGGAACTACAACATTCTGGATGATGCGCTTTTCCTCGGCAGGATTATACCATACCAAGAACTACCAGGGAACTACAACGCTTTGTGTAAACAGATTCTTCGATAAGAAATTATACCATACCAAGAACTACCAGGGAACTACAACATTTATCGCCGGTGGCACGAAATTGATTTTATTATACCATACCAAGAACTACCAGGGAACTACAACAGTCGTTGGCAACGCCAAGGGGCAGAGACAATTATACCATACCAAGAACTACCAGGGAACTACAACCGTCCCGGCTCCCTGCCGGGAGCGCCAGCGATTATACCATACCAAGAACTACCAGGGAACTACAACTGTCATTGGCAATGCCAAGGGGCAGAGACAAATTATACCATACCAAGAACTACCAGGGAACTACAACTGCTGCGTCCATTTTAAGAAAGGAGAACAAATTATACCATACCAAGAACTACCAGGGAACTACAACATCCTGATGGCTATGCTTGATAAGTTCTTGATTATACCATACCAAGAACTACCAGGGAACTACAACACTCAAATTCAAAATATGTTATAGAATATCATTATACCATACCAAGAACTACCAGGGAACTACAACAGCGGCGCGCTTGGCCTTGCGATAGAACGAATTATACCATACCAAGAACTACCAGGGAACTACAACTTTCCACAGTTCAACCGGAAAAGCCACGATATTATACCATACCAAGAACTACCAGGGAACTACAACGCGCATCGGGCGGCGGTTGTCAAGCACTTTATTATACCATACCAAGAACTACCAGGGAACTACAACAATGGTAGGTGGGCGTGGCACTGGTAAGACATTATACCATACCAAGAACTACCAGGGAACTACAACCCAGATGGTGTCCGGCGACACCGCCAGCAGATTATACCATACCAAGAACTACCAGGGAACTACAACCAAAATCCTCTGTGCTCCTTTGCTTCATGCATTATACCATACCAAGAACTACCAGGGAACTACAACTTGCTTTCTCAAATCCTGCAAGAATCGGTGATTATACCATACCAAGAACTACCAGGGAACTACAACACTTGGAGTTGAACCAAGATAAAGAAACCGATTATACCATACCAAGAACTACCAGGGAACTACAACGAAACTTTTATGCTTAAAGATTTCATATATATTATACCATACCAAGAACTACCAGGGAACTACAACAGATGAACAGCCGAAACTTTAAGAATAACAATTATACCATACCAAGAACTACCAGGGAACTACAACGCGTTCAAGTCTATATTTCCTGAACTATTAATTATACCATACCAAGAACTACCAGGGAACTACAACTGGTGAGGGTAATGGTATCGCCAACCTTGGATTATACCATACCAAGAACTACCAGGGAACTACAACTCGCACGCTGTTCCCGCAGCACGGGCAAACATTATACCATACCAAGAACTACCAGGGAACTACAACAAATGGCGTGATCTGGTTCCATGCGTTGACATTATACCATACCAAGAACTACCAGGGAACTACAACCGTTTGCTCCCGATATGTTTGACAGCGTGGATTATACCATACCAAGAACTACCAGGGAACTACAACCCTGACTTTCGACCGCCAGCGGGTCGACCGATTATACCATACCAAGAACTACCAGGGAACTACAACATCTACTGGGCCGGAAGATCTTCCGATGATATTATACCATACCAAGAACTACCAGGGAACTACAACGGCGAAAGAGAAATACCCGGATTGGTACGAATTATACCATACCAAGAACTACCAGGGAACTACAACTCGTCAAGGTCTTCTTCGCCAATCTGAAGCATTATACCATACCAAGAACTACAACCGGAGAGCGCGGACAGGCCCGACGAGGCAGAATTATACCCTGCAAGGATCTCACGGTCAGAACTCCCGCGCTGCTGCTCGGCAATTTTTGTGTTGCTTTTTTCGTCCGAAGTGGGTATAATAGTATCAGAAGGTTGAGCATTGGCCTCACTGCCTCTGGCAGTTTGGTTTACGTCGGCATGTAAAGTCCGCCGGGTGCTCGGCCTTTCGTTTTGCCGTTCGGCGCTGAAGCTATACACATATTCGCCATCACTCCGTTCCTTGACGTTGATCGTCACGCGGTACGGGGTGCTTTCTTTTGCACAGGCGCCCTACATCACAACAAAAGCGCGTGCGATGCTCGCACGCGCTTTTCTCGTGAATGTGGAGATCTATAACCGTACTTCGACCTCCGGGAAAAGTTTTTTCACACTGCCGCAGCCGGCTATTTCTGTTGCCCGCTACACTGAACAGGGGCCGCATAACCAATAACAAAAAGAATAACCCGCCTCCTTCGCAACCTTGAACACGGTGGGAGGTCGTTGCTTTTTATAAAAAGGCGCAAACAGCGTGACGGAACGGTGTTACTCCGCCAACTCAAAGGTGTCCCGCTGATTCACGGCGTCCAGCGCCAACTGCGCCCGGGACAACTCATCCGCAGTCTTTTCGTAGTCCGCCTCCACCGCCGCCAGATCGTAGTTGGCGTAGGTGTAGTCGATGATGTTGGACTGCCGCCCATACTCCTCCTCCACCCGTTCCTTGGGCAGCCGCGCCTTCATATCCGCCAGCTTGTTCTTCCGCTGGGTAAGCTGGGGGATATAGACCAGCATCTCGTCGATGGTCATGTGGAAGTCAGGGATAACGTGGGTGGCGTTGAACACATTGATGGCGTGCTTTACCCTGCGGATACGCTGCTCCAGCTCCGCCAGACGGTTCTGGGTGTCGCCATAGTCGTAGGCCGGACGCACAGACTCCACGTCCTCGCCCATAGCGGCGCGGAAATCCTTGCTGCGATTCTCCCGATCCAGCAGAGCGGCGTGCTCGTCGTGCAGCTTTTTCAGCAGCTTATTGGCCTGTGCAGAGGTGTATGTCATGGTCGTTCGTCCTTTCTCTTTTATAAATTTCCACCCCCATTGTACATGATTTTGCGGCGCAAGTCCAGCAAAAGACGAGCGTATACCCATCGTCCCACCGTCCCCCCGTCAAAATGTCGCTCCCGCGCGTTCTCCCCCGCGTCCTCCAGACCGGGCGCGGGGAACTCGATACAAAAAACCGTGCCCGGCCGAAGCCGGACACGGAATGAGGGGTAAACCCCATGGAAAAGACAAATTGTGAAGCTTGTAAAGCAGAACAGACAAATTGAGCGGTTTGGCGTGCGCCTTACTTCATCTGCAGGCGGTTCTCTCTGTCCCAGCTGGTGATGTCCAGATTCCGGTACTGCCGGCGCAGACGGGTCAGCTCCTCGTTGTCGCCGCCCAGAGCGATAATGCGGTTCACCACAGCCAGATCGGCGGCGGACATGGGGGCGTCGCTGTTCGTACCACAGGCGGCGCAGTGATAGGTCTTCCCATCGTATGCTACATCGCTGCTGCCGCAGACAGCGCAGCGGATCGTTTTCGTTACCAGTGCCATAATTCGTTACCTCCATATATTTCAATTTTCCTTGTCGACAATAGAATCATAGCACAGGAATCATTATTTGTAAAACGCATTATTGTACTTGCAACTATGAGCAAATGTATGATAGAATAAACTCAGAAATGAGGTGAGCGCATGAGCATAACCAAATATCAGATGTTTCTGAAGACGGCGGCCTGCGGCAACTTCTCCAAGGCGGCGCAGGCGCTGAACTTCACCCAGTCCGGCGTCAGCCACGCGGTGCAGTCGCTGGAGGAGGAGCTGGGCGTCACGCTGCTGAGCCGCAACCGGGGCGGCGTAGTGCTGACAGCGGACGGCCGGGCGCTGCTGCCTGAGATCGAAAAGCTGTGCGCCGCTCACCACGCCCTGATGCAGTCGGCAGCCAGTCTGCGTGGCATGGACGCCGGTCTTGTCAAGGTCGCCACCTTCTCCAGCGTGTCGGCCCAGTGGCTGCCGTCCATCCTCAAGAGCTTCGGCGGACAGTACCCCAGCATCGAGTTTGATGTGGTCACCAGCGACTTCTACGAGCAGGTGGAGGAGTGGATCCTGAAGGGTACGGTGGACTGCGGCTTTCTGCGCTTGCCCTCGGTGAAGCGCTTGCAGACCTACGCGCTGCACCGGGACGAGCTGCAGGTCATCGTCCCCTGCGACCACCCCTACGCCCATACGAGCCCCTTTCCGGCGGAGGCGCTGGCGGAGGAGCCGTTCATCCAGCTGGAGGAGGGCGAGGACTATGAGATCCGGGCGGCCTTTGACGAGATGGGTGTGCGCCCCAACGTGAAGTACACCGCACGGGAGGACCGCACCATTCTGGCCATGGTGTCCAAGGGACTGGGCATCAGCCTGCTGCCGGAGCTGATGGTGCGCCACAGCCCCTACCCGGTGACGGCCTGCCGCCCACCCATGACGTTTTACCGCAACATCGGCATCGCGGTAAAGGACGAGAAGGCGCTGTCCGCCTCCACCCGCCGCTTTGTGGAGTACGTCCGTGGCTGGGTAGCGGAAAACGGCGGCAAGTAAAACAGCATGACGAAAAGGCCCTCCGGCTGTGCCGGAGGGCCTTTTGCATCGTTTTTCAGTTGTTACAGCCGTTGACCGCCCAGATAGACGGCGCGGCGGGAGAGGTCTTCGCCGCACACCACAAAGTCCGCCGGCAGACCATCGGCGATCACGCCAAGCTCCCCCTGCCGCCCAAGCTCCCGGGCGGGGACGGCGGTGGCGGACAGCACCGCCTGCTCCACCGGAATACCGAAGGACACAGCGCGGCGCATACAGTCGTACAGGTTGGCGGCGCTGCCGGCGATGGTGCCGTCGGCCAGGCGTGCCACGCCGCCGGACAGGAACACCTCCTGCCCGCCCAGCGTGTATTGGCCGTCTGGCATACCGCAGCAGCGCAGCGCGTCGGAGATCAGGCAGATACGGTGGGGAAACAGCTTGAAGGCCATCCGGACGGCGCTGGGGTGAACATGGTGTCCGTCGCAGATCAGCTCCGCCGTCACGTTCTCCCGCTCCGAAGCCGCACCGATGGGGCCGGGATGCCGGTGGTGAATGGCGGGCATGGCGTCGTAGAGATGGGTCAGGTGGACGGCGCCCGCGTCAAACACGGCGGCAGCCTCCTCATAGGCGGCGTCGGTGTGCGCCACGGAGACGGTACACCGCGCCGCCGCACGGCGGGTAAAGTCCGCCGCGCCCTCCAACTCCGGCGCGACATCCACAATACGCAGCAGCCCCTCCGATGCGTCGTACAGCCGCGAAAAGGCCTCATAGTCCGGCAGGCGGAGATAGGCGGCATTCTGTGCGCCCTTCCGCTTCTCGGAGAAAAACGGCCCCTCCATGTGGATGCCTGCCAGCCGGGCGCAGCCCTCCGGCGAGGTGCGGTGCAGCCGTACCGCTGTGCGGAACGCCGTCTCCAGCACGTCATAGGGCAGCGTCATGGAGGCGGGCGCAAAGGATGTGACGCCGTTTCGGGCGAGGTAGGCGGCCATCTGCACAAGGCCGTCGTAATCGCCGTCGGAGAAGTCCGCACCGGAGTTGCCGTGGGTGTGGATGTCCACCAGACCGGGGATGACATACGCGCCGCCCAAGTCGACGGACGGCTCATTCGCCGTCTCCCCCAGCACGCGGGCAAAGCGCCCGTCCTCCACGGAGAAGCCGCCGGGGACAAAGCGCCCGTCCACAAAAATATGGCCATTTACAAATTGCATCTCACACCTCCGGCAGACTGGCTGCCGCCACGGACTGTCCCACCCGGCGGAACTGCTCATCCGGCAACGTAACGGATACCGCCAGCGCCGGGTATTCCTCCGCCAGCACGCGGCGGCACGCCGCCACGAGCTGCTCGCCGCCGACGCCGGAGGCCACGCGCCCCAGCACCAGCAGGTGCTTCAGGTCGTACACCGAGGCGTACAGCGGCAGGGTGTGTCCCAGATACACGCCGATATCCCGGAAGATGGCAAGCGCCCGGTCGTCGCCCTGCTCCGCCAGCCGCTGCACCGCCGCCAGCTTTTCCGCCGGGGTCAGGGCGTCGTCCAGCGGGATGCCGGCGGCGGGCGCCAGCTTGCTCACCGCATCCTGCGAGAAATACTTGCAGCCCACGCCTACGTCGCCGGACCACTCATCCTGCGCCGCGTAGGGATTCAGGTCGACGGGGGCGAAGGCCAGCTCGTTGAACCAGCCCAGAATGTTGCCCTCGCGGTTTACATAACCTGCAGCCTCACTGGTACCCATGGCAAGGCCCATCACGCCGGTGTCCCGGAGGCTCATAGCGCCGGCCAGCGCCGTCACATCGCCGTCGTTGGCCACCGCGACGGGAACATCGCCGATGGCGGCGGCCGCCCGGTCGTAGATGGTGTGGATAGGGCCGCGTGCCTCCGGAGGTACGCTGATAAACAGGGAGGACACCATGGGCGCGTTGCCGATGAACACACCGGCGGAGGACACGCCGATGCCGTCCACGCGGGGCAGCTTGGACGCCGCCGTGCGGAGGGCGGATACGATCTCCGCATAGTGGTAGGCGGGGTCGGTCTGGGTCTTGGGATGCCAGACCACCTCCTCGGAGTAGACGGTCTCGCCGTCGATGACGGCGGAGACCTTCCGGTCAGAGCCGCCGGCGTCAAAGCCGATGCGGCAGCCGTT
>ERZ1026772.1165-NODE-1165-length-15102-cov-6.994152_pt1 | contig 15102 bp, 11 predicted proteins | sample MGYA00380124_ERZ1026772 | MGnify/ENA primary metagenome ERZ1026772 (study PRJEB33269, sample SAMEA4719760) | human gut metagenome | biome: human-associated habitat; feature: organic feature; material: feces | place: Cameroon | collected 2013-10 ...
CCATCACCTTACCATTGCGGCGCACCTTTACCGGCTGCTCTTCGCTGAGTGCCGTGAGCAGATTAAACTTCTTAGCCGCATCGCGCTCAAAATAGAAGCCCACGGTAGTAGCAAGGAAAACTGCCACGAAGATACCGATGGTCTCCATGAAATTCTTTTCGATGAAAGCGAGGATAAGGGAAACGAAAGCCGCAACGAGGAGTATCTGGATAATCGGATCGCGATACTTATCCAAATACAGTTTCCATAATGAGGTACGTTGAGGAGGGGTGAGCACGTTTTTGCCATGCAGTTCCCTGCTCTGTTTTACTTGTTCGTCGGTAAGACCGATTCTTTTGTTTTTGTCTATGTCCATTTCTGAATAGAAATACTTTTCTTTTGTACGATTAATAAGTACATACGCACGTGTGCGCACATAATTTGGTGCAAAGATACGCTATTTTTCTGATTCAAGGAAAATTTTTAAGATTTTATTTGGTTATTTGCCTAAAATCTAGTATCTTTGCACTCGAATTTGATAAAAATTCAATGGACTTGTAGCTCAGTTGGTTAGAGCAACAGACTCATAATCTGGAGGTCCTAGGTTCAAGCCCTAGCTGGTCCACGCTGAAAATCAAGCAGTTAAGCAGAAATCGCTTAACTGCTTTTTTCGTTTTTGGGAAATAAGCAATGGTTATGGACGAAAGCATTGCGATAAATGGTCAAGAACTATTGCTGGCTCTTGCCATTCCATCGGAGTGTAATATAGAATTTATTATAGGAGGATTTTCAACCATATAGGTCGAAATTGTTTTTAAGACTAGAAGAAAGTTCCGTTCAAAACTATTGAACGGTCATTCAAAACTATTGAACGGACATTCAAAATCATTGAACGGACATTCAGAACTATTGAACGAAACTTTCTACTAACTCTAGAAACATTTTCCTTTAAAGGTAGAAAGTAATTCCTTTAAGGGAAGAATTATTTGGAACTGTCGAGGTTTGTCTGGGTATGCTCGCAAAACATATCCTTGCTCTATGGCTGGAGTCAGCATTTCTACCAATACATACCATCTGCTAGAAATGTTTAACCTACGCTGTATATCACACATAGAATACACATTTTTTCGAATTGCATTTACTAATATTTGAACTTGTTCACTAGCTTGTTCACTAGCTTGTTCACTAGCTTGTTCACCAGCTGTTTTGTAAAAAAGGAGTAAAAACATTTGCTTTTTTCATTGCTGGTTTGTTTGAATTTGGTCTATTTGTTTTTGCATATTCCGCAAAAGTTTCTTTGCCCATCTTACTCCTTCACCATGTTCGGAGAATGCGATATAATCTAACCCTAACGCAACTAATTCTTCAAACAGCAAAAGAGCATCTTCAGATAAGCCGTTAAACATCAACGCAACAGCATAGTCATACTTAACAAGAGGGTCATTGGGTTCTTGCTCAAAAGCTGCTTTTGCATAAGTTAAGCAACCTGCCTTGTCCCCAATAACCTTATAGGTCTCGGAAAGAATCGTCTTCAAATAATACTCTTTGGAATAACGCTTGCAAATGACACGAAGATAGCGCACTAGTTTCTCCTTGTTGTTACTCTCTTCCAAAGCGTCTATTCTTTTCAAGATTCGATTCCGCTGAGATTCAGAAGCATATCCTATATCTGAGGCTTTTGCAACAGTCCTTGGATGACTATACTTCAATACTTTATAGAAAAGAACAGCTTCCTTTTTGGAGAAATCGCTTTCAATACCTTTTCCTCGGTGTGACAAATGCTCTTCCATGAGAGCCAAGGCCTCCTTATCTTTAAAAAGGTGATAGAAACAATCTGCCTTATAATATCTGGAATCATTGATGACAGACTTTGCCCATCTGACACCATAGCCATTTTCCGCAACCTCCTCAATAGTCATATTTAAAACAACATCCCACTCTTCTATGGATTGTTCATATTTTTCTAATGACCAAAGGATTCTGCCACGAGTATAATTCAAGAGAGGCATGACAGGGCATACCTCTTTTGCTTTATCGGCATAAGACAAAGCTTCCTTATCTTTGCATCTGTTCCATAGAACATTTGCAAGTTGAGTCAACAAATAGCAGTTATTTGGTGACAAAGCAAGTTCCTTTCTCAACAACTTTTCTGCTGCTGAGAAGGAATTGCTTTTTATGAATTCTATCAATTTATCCATCTTACTTAGAAATATTTGATTCTGTCCCAAAAGGAAGCTGTACCTCTTCGTTCCAAAGTTTCTCAAACGCTTCCTTTGATATTGCATGAATATTGAGATTTCGATAATCATCCATAGTCATGTCATTATCACACCAATACCCCCAGTTTTCTTCAAAGGGAGCTTTGAACACCACCAAGCCATTTTCTGCCACACCAACCTCTCTGTTAGTATATTCTTCTACGTCATCATACTCTATGTACCATTCTTTAACGTAGCCAAGATTTTCCTCTAATGTAGGGTTAGCCATTGGCACGAAATGAGACAATAATCTATCTATTATCTTTTCCCAAAAGGTGGCTTTTTGAGCTATGTAATATTGATATTCTAATTTGAAATACAGCATTTTATCTCCAACGTTCCAAAATGTTTCTTTTCAACTCTCCCCAATTATCCTTTACATACTGAAGCATTTGGTTATTAGGATGCTCATTTAATAATTTTAAAAGATATATTTTTGCTGTTTTATCTCCATAACGTAAATATAATGCTTGAATTGTGTAAAAGACCATATTCTCGTCAAACTTTTGCTTTTGCGCAAGTTTACAAACAGACAGAACTTTTTCAAGATATATGTCCGCAGAATCTTTCTCATCTTCCTTGAGTTGTTTAACAGCCATAAAAAGAAGGCGTTGGGGATTGTCCTCTGGTAAGAGGTTCATTTCCATCTCTGCATTCTTCATCGCCTCTTCCTTACGACCTAAAGACTTAAGAATTATAGCACGATTATGATAACAAAGTCTTCTGCTGAAAGATGTAGTGTCTATACTCAGCAAACTATCAGAAAGGTTCAGAGGCTTTAAAAGCATAGCTGTATCATTATGCAAAGTTCCTTGTTGTATTAGACCAACGATACTATCACATAGTTTATTGCCATCAGAATGGCAGCTGTCCATCTGCGAAACGTGAGCTTGAGCAATTACGGCACAAGAAGCCAACAATTTTAAAGCAAGAAAACATAATTTTTTCATACCTGTTCTATCTAAGTCCTGCAACACTATAACATCTTTTATAAACATCTAGGCAACACAAATATTGCCCAAGGTTTAGCCATGGTAGGATTTTCACTTGTCGAAGTATTGCAAAACAACAAGTAAAATCCCGAACAACATGACAAAAGTACAAATAAAATTTAGGAAACTTGCACTCTTTGGAGAGATTTTTATGCTTATTTGTTTTTGAATGTAGGTGCCCTTGTTACTCGCACCTACATTCATCCTTATCATTTATGTAAAGCTAGTCGAATTTTTAAAGAATCCACTATACTTCCATATCTATTTTTATCCAATGGACCATAAATTTTTTCCTTTATCTTATCTATAATCCAAAACGTTCTTCCTTGCAATTTCATTTGCTGATAATATTTAATATCCTTTCCGAACCAAACAGTATCATTGTCAAGTGCTGCTGAGTCAAAATTTTGATGTGCCACGATAAACTGTTCATTATAAGCATAATCTATAATTTCAGGAAATAGCACCAATGTGTCAACACCTTGCTCGTCTTGTTTATAAATGCCTTTTTCACAAAAAGAGTAACCATTGCCTAAATCCCAGTAATCACCATGACAACTACTTATTACTAATAGTCCTAGAAATGTAAATACCACAACCTGTTTCATTCTAAAAAATTTTTCTTTTCAACCAACTAGCCAAACTATCTGATATATGATTTATTCCTCTAAAATTAATTTTAAAAGGAGTTCCCTTACCATGAATTTTATCTGCAATTGCAGTTGCCCAGTTTCTAAGCTTTACATTTAGCGTAACTACATTACAATGTTGGTCAAAATCATATATATCAGAGAGTATCTTTACATTTGAGTTTCCTAAATAAATACAGCTAACACTTCCATACACCAAACCTTGTCTTAAAGTACCTTTCCATGTAGAAGTCGCGAATTTCCGTCCAATAGTTAACTTGGAAACATCAATATAATCCAAGTCCAATTTGTTTGCATCAACCGTCAACGGCTTCCCATCGCCGATTTTATACCACAACCAACTTTCATCTAAAGTTAACATGCCATCAGATAAGATTATTTTACGTATTTGTTTAATAGCCCAGCTCTGCTTTTGTTTTTTTGAGTGCATTATATCATTAAACAAAACTGAAAAAGCTCCAGTGATAGCACCGTTGGCAAATTTACCACCACCGATTTCATCAACAGTACCGCTAAGTATAGAATTTGCAGCAACTTCACCTACTTTTCCTAAGGATTCAAGATTATGGTCAATGAAACTTCCACCTAACGAAGAAGTAGCTCCCATCATAAAGCCATGCAACATGTTTCCACCTTGCAATCCTTCCATCGCTCCTTCCGAGAGAGTATGTGCACCGATTCGTAGCCAAAACTCATTGATGTCTCCAGCCAAATTATTTGCAGCTCCAGCTAGACCACCCCAAAAAGCACCAGTAAATGTTGATTTGGCAATTTGTCCTATATTGGCTCCATTCAGCAAAGCTCCTGTCAATGCGCCAGCGGCTCCTCCAGCAGCACCTGCAATAATGGCGACACCTATTCCCGAACCAGAACCAGCTGTTCCTACACTTACAGCCACTCCGACAACAGAAGCAACCAACGACTTCCAATTCTTACTGAACCAGCTATAGCCAGAAGGGTCTATTAGCGAAAGAGGATTGTTGATACAATAGGCATAGCGATTCAAGCTTTGGGTGAAGTCTGGACTTTGAATGAAAGGGTCAGCAGAGATGAAACGACCTACCACAGGGTCGTACATTCTACCATCCATATTAACCAAATCAAACAAGTCAAGATGCTCGTGCCCACCAAAGCCATGCTCGTCAAAAGCGTGACTTGATGTGAGTACATCAAACGCAACCCAATTGTCTGGGCTTCGTCTCAATCCCCAAGCATCATAACTTAGGTCTTGATACAACAAACCTGCCTCGTCGGTATAGTATTGAATGGAACCTAATTGGTCGTGGTGCAGATACTTGATATCGGTGTTTGCACCTTCTGTTACGATAGCAACAGCTTTGCCAAAAGCAAAAATATAGTTGATGTTGCTTATCTTGTCATTGTCTATTTTTTGCTCAAACAGATTATCGACATAGTACTTGCGGACTCCTTGAATGTCTGACAGCACTCTTGACTTATCAGGACCATACTCCAACAATATGGTCTTTCCATCAGACACCAGTTTGGTGATTTTGTCAAAAGAACTATAAGCAATGTCATCCCATGTCGCTATGGTACGCTTACAATTTGTAATAGAAGCCAGTTTGTTCGAACCAACTTCATAATTGTATGTCCCTACGTCGGATTTGCTGGTTATATTACCTGCTGCATCGTATGTTACAGACTGAGTTATTTGCCCATTCTTACGAACGGTAACAAGACGGTTTAAGCCATCGTAAGAGAACGATTCTACAAGATTCTTGTATAAATCACTGCGTGAGACAAGATTCCCTACAGCATCAAAAGCATAGTTCCAATTTTGGATTCCTTCCGTGAATATACTGGTAACAGTACCTTTTGCTGCATCATAGCCCGTAGAGGTGACAAGTCCATTCCCATATTCCTCTTTTTCCACTTGTCCCCTTGCATTCAGAGTGGAAAGCTTCCAATATACCTTTTGGTCATCAGCGTTTAAAACGGATGTTTGTATTCCACAATCATCATATTCATTCTTGATCTTTAGTCCATTTGGATATGTTATCGACTCGATATGATTAGCAGAGTTGTAAGTATAGGCTATCTCATACTCTCTGTCATCAATGAGGGTATGTTTCTTAACTGTTCTTCCATAACGGTCATAAGTATATGAATAGGAGGTCTTGACACTGCCAACGGACGTCACCTCATCAATCGCTCCCTTCCAACCATTATCATAAGTGGTAGAAATCGTAACGTCTGGTCGTGACTCCAAGATGACACGCCCACCTGCATCATATTTATATTGAGTATCTCCATGTCCATCATGATGACTTACAAGTTCACCAAAAGCATTATATGTGTCTTGTGAGATACCTAAGTCTGGGTCATCCAAACTGGTTCTGTTTCCAGCAATGTCATAGGTGCAGCGAATCGTAGTCCTTGGACCTTTGGTTTCTATACATTTACCATCTGCATTATATTTATAGGTAATACTGGTTCCGGCATTGTCTATACTTGACTCCAGCAAGCCATTAAGGTTGTTTACCTTGGTGTCTGTATGACCTAATGGGTCTGTCGTGATTGTTTTAAGACCCGCATATTGGAACTCATATTTGCTTCCATCAGGATTTGTCTGAGCGATGATTCTACTTGCAGCATCATACTCGTTCGAAGTCCAATACTGTTGGGCATCTGCGAAATATGGCTCGGAAGTCTTGACAAGCTCGCCCTTTTTGTTATAAACTTGATCTACATAGACTTTCTTTCCACCTACGGATTCCGTTATTTTTCTAAGCGAACGACCCAGACAATCGAAGAATTCGATAGTGTAGGCTTCTCCAGTTGCCTTGTTCCATGTGAAATACAAGGCATTTGTAGGGGCATCAGTCATACCACTACTCCAACCTGTTGTCTTCAATGCTTTTGAGATAGGCGTAGTAGCCTCTACAAGACTTCCAAACTTATCGTAAGTATAATGAGTAACTATGCCATTCTTGTCCGTAGCAGCCGTAACCAAACCTGTTGCATTATCTGTGGTTGATTTTTCTGTAAAGCCAAGACTATTGGTGGAAGACACCATGAAACGACCTTGTGCGTCGTAGGTTGATAACGTAACCCTCTCAGAAGAATTGTCCAAAGGGGTTTCTGTGCTCTTGACAATATTTCCAAAACCATCATGGACATACGCTTTCCGATACCCCAACATTGAGTTCTCTGGCGCAAACGTTTCGACTGTCAACAACCCCGATGTATTATCATACTCAAAGGAGGATTTCTTGGAAATAGTACCATTTTCGTTAGACTTAGAGACAGTGCTTTCCGCAAGTCTGCCCAAAATCCATTTTTCCGTGTCATTTACAAAAGTGTTGGTTGTCGTCGTCTCAAAGTTTCCATCCTTGACCACGGTCTTGGTCGCATTTCCAAAGTTGTCATACTCATTGATGGTTGTCACATCCTTGACCACGCTACCTGCGTTAAACTCGTAACTACGCTGGCGAGTAGTTGTTGGTACATAAGTATAAATGTTGGAGTTATAAGACGATGACGCATAGTTAGTCTTGAGTGTATAAGTATAATCACTTTCTTCTATTTTTCTACCATCAATAGTCGTCTGACTATGTACTGGGGCTATCACATATTTATCAGTGTTTACAGCGTATTCCGTTGTACTCAACGCATTGGTAGTCTCGTCCTTTATAGAGCACTTGGCAAATCCCAGCAATCCCCTGCCATTGTTATGGAACAAGGCATCCTCATACTGATAAGAAACAACATTGGTTCCGCCAATTCCGTCAGGGGTAGAAACGGAAGAAACGACTGGCCATGAAGAACCTATGGAAATAAGCGGGTATGACTTTGTCTTTCCTCTAGTAAATACAGTGTTATCTGTCAAATACTTATAGTCTATCTTGGTCTGATTTCCCAAACCATCCGTAATTTCCGTTAAGAGACAGTTCTTGTCTGATGGCATCAAATAAATTTGGTAACCATCCCAGTTGCTTTTGTTCCAATCAGATGTACAAACGAAGTCTGCCTTGCCATCACCATTGAAATCACCCACATAAAAATGCCATTTGTCCGTAGCATATACATTTTCACCCTTTACTTGCTTATAGAAATTTCCTCTACCATCACTAAGATAGGCTTGTGGCTGCGTTATATTACTTCCTGAAGATGTCTTATCGATGGCTTGGAAGTCATCGAATCCATCTCCATTCAGGTCAGCAATAAACAATTGCTTTGTACGTGCGTCGAAAGGTGTGGAATAATATTCTCTAGTGAAAGTGCCATCTCCCTTTGAGTAATTGATACACCACTCACTCCATCCCCCCTTGTTAGGATTTTTCGACCATCCAGTGAGCAACATGTCTGTCTTGCCGTCACCGTTGAAATCGCCGAATTCAATATAATGGTTCTTGTCTGGCCATGACAATTTTGTCTCTTTCGTCATGGTACCAGCACCATCACTATACATGATATAATGCCCATTGTCGTTCAGGTTCATGACATCGGTCAAACCATCACTGTTGAAGTCACCGAACTCCACACGGTCCCATTTCTCCGAGCAATAACGTGTAGCTGTATAACCTAATGGAGTAAGAGTATTTCCACTCTGCTCCGAACGAATCAACTTACACTCTTTGGAGTTTTCAAGCCAAGCGAACAAATCAGTGGCTCCATCACCATTCAACTCAACGGCTTGGATGGTGTAATTTGTTGAAAGAGACAAGAAACATTTGGAAAAGCCTAAGCTAACCTTTCCGTTACTATCCAACGATGTTGTGTATAAATCACAATTGTGCCATTTCCCTGAATGACATCTTTTCACGACAACATCGGCATAGCTATCACCGTTAAAGTCACCACATACAACCTGCTCCAACTTGTCATCATTCCAATTCCAAGTACCACTTGCCACCTGCTCAAAATAAGTACCATGGCTAATGAAAAGTTTCCAACCTTTCCATCCAGCCTTGTCATTCTCTGGGGTAGCAATAAAATCAGCCTTACCATCACCATTGAAATCACAAACGGTCAAGGTCGCCTTATGAATGAGTTGAGTTTGGGCATAGTTGTAGTTCTTGACATTGAAATCCGTAAGGTTGCTCCATGCCAATTGCGTAGGGTTTTTGCATTCTCCATCGGAAGTGCTTTCTGAAATTTTCACCAACTGGTATTTGCGGTTTACTTCCTGATAAGAGAACTGGAAACTTCGCACAGACTGATTGCCCATGTATAGAGAAATAGAAGAAATGACCTTGCTCCTCTTAACCCTCACTCCATTGACATAGGTGACTGGAGTATAAAAATTGCTATTGTAAGTAAAACGAATAGAAGCATAAGGAACTACACCCATGGCATCGTTCCCCGTATAATCAATTCGTGAAGGATAAAAGTCATTTGTACTGGCATCACCACCATAGGTGACAGTCATATAATTGCCCTTTGTATCTGAGATTTTTGAAACCAACCAGAACAAGGTGGAGTCAGACTCGGATTTTCCCAAAGCTTTTGCAACAGACACATAATCATATATCAAGCCTGACTTGGTAAATACCTTGAAAGATGTAGGATTCGTACTCTTTCCCTTTGCCAAAATCTTGGCAAAAGAATTGTTTTCAGTCCTATATTCTGTTTCGGTATCAAAAGCATAATCATAGTTTATCAATCTCTGACCATCCAAGGCGAAATGGTCATTGCTGGTAAAATCTATTGCCGTAGATCGCATGTCATGGAATCTATCGGAAGGCACTCGGTTGATAATGGAAAGACCTGATAAATCAAATCCATATCCAGCCAAACCATTCTTAGTGGAACTATTGTAAGCTACCGACAAAGTTGGTTTCATTCCACCTGTTCCAGGGAGGGCAGGTATAGGAATCTCATAAGATAACTGCCCTGTTGGGGACACATTTATCTCATCATTGATTTTTCCAAATATGCCATTCTTTGCTCCACCGTGTTCTTTGTCCGTAAAAAGGCGTTCCTGCGCCAAAGTACTCATGGCCAATAAGGAAACTATAAAGAGGAATAAATATTTTCTCATAGATCTATCTCTTTGTCAATTTATAAGAATGTTCATAGTTTTCACCACTTACTTTTAGTAAGTAGATTCCACAAGGTAAGCTCGATGTAGCCAAAGTAACCCCTTCACTTACGAAAGAGCCTTTCAAGACAACTTGTCCAGATGCGTTTGCCAATACATAAGCCAAACTGTTGTTTGCCCCCACTGTAGAGATTGTGATATTGTCACAAAACATTGCGGATGGCGAAACAGACACTTTTATAGGATAGTTTTCTGTAGCTAACTTTTTGGTGCTCTTAGCTTTTTGAACACCATTCGCATAAACACGAGAAGTACAACTTCCTTGTGCATTGTACGTATAAATAACGGTCTGCCCCTGTATTTTAGTATATACAGAAACAAACAGAAGCATAAGCAAGAATATCTTTTTCATCGTCTAATATTTTTTTGTTAGAATTAATGACCCATTCAAGGAAAGACAAACTAATCTAGACTGACAATTCCAAAATAGCCATTGTCCCCCAAAGTCACAGTAACGGTGTACTCACCTTCTGCTAAATCACCAAGGTCTAAGTCTATTACACTCTTACCTTGTATTACTTCGGAATATGTTTGTATCATATTACCGCTATTATCTGATACACAGATTTGAGCAACACCTGTATATCTACAGATGCTTAAAGTTAGCACATTTGCTTCCAAGTCACCTGTTACTTGTGGGAATACTGTGCGCGCCATTCCACTATCCTTACTTCCATGACGGAAGTTAACTTCTTTGGCATCCAACTGAGTCGGAACAGCCAAAAGTAGTGACAATCCAATTAATATTAATTTCTTTTTCATAAACTTATTGAATTAAAGATTTCGACTGCAAAATTAGTTATCTTTAGGCAATAAAGCAAGCAAATTAGGTCTATTTATTAAATACGGCAAAACTGACATAACTACCTTAAAGACAAAACATTAGAGCCGATCTCTTGTTTCACAAGGTCTAAAAATGACTTTTTCGAGAAGTTTTTAAAACCTTTCTATGTATTTCCGCAATGAAATAGGTCTATTTTGGATGCCAACACGCTCTTTGTACAAAAACAGTTTTTGCTTGATTGCCTTCTCGCTAATGCAGTAAATTGAAGCCAAAGCCTTCTGAGACAATTTCAACCGCAGCAACATCATAAGCCTTATGTCACTTTGTGTCAAGTTGGGATATAGCTTTTTCAACCTGGTAACGAAGCAGTCTTCTACACCCTCCAAAAATACCTCTAGTTCTGCCCAATCTTCCTCGGACAGGACAAAATGTTTAACATCATTTTCTCTGATTGAATTCAACTTCTCCACAATCTCAATTTTCTTTACCAAATAATTACGCATTACCGATAATTGAACTTCCTTATGAGCAAGTTCTTCTTTATGTAATTTGTCTGCCATCATTATTTCTTGTTTATGCATCTCTTGTTCATGAACCAACTTTGTTGCTGCTAGTTCTTTTTCTTGCTGGAATTTAAGGAAAGTTCGCTTCTTGTTTGCAAGATATGCATACCATATAAATATAAGCAATGAAATTAGTAGCAAAAGAGACAGCAGAAACACCCATCTTTGCATTTCTGCTCTACCCTTCAGTTCTGCTTTTTCTTTCACCTTGTTTATATAGGAGGTATAATAGTCATATTTTCCTTTCACTGCTTTACGATATGTTTCTTCAAAATAGTTACTTGCTGAGTCAACACAATTTATGGCAAAAGCAGTATTCTTACTTTTTATCGCTCCCAAAGTTTTTAGGTAAAGAACAGCATTTTTGTCTTCCATTTGCTTAGGACTAAGCCCACTTAATACGGTAAACATTTCCTTTAGGGAATCGACATCATAAAAAGCAAATGCCAACTCTAATTGGCAAGTAATATCTTTAGGGTTGTTTTGTGTACTTGCAATTTTTGCATAATACAAACTACTATCTTTTTTACCTAGTTCACCATAAATAAAAGCTAAATCTTGATATACATCAGACATAATGTCTTTGTCACCCAACATTTTTGCTTCATTTAGAGCTTTCAAATTTTCTTCTAATGCAGAGTGCAAACTATCAACACACATAAGGCTTGTACTTAAACGAAGCCTAGCATACACCTTATTTTTTAGAGGTAATTGAAGATGTTTATCATAGAGTTCTACTAACTCCCTTGCAAGCACCAAAGCTTTCTGTGGATTTAAATTTCCCTCGATTCTTACCAACTTATCCAATGAAAGTGAAACCAAATAAACATCTCCAGTTTCATTCGCCAAATGATATGATTTTTCCAGACAAGCTTTTGCTTGTTCTACACTATCATTAAGCATGAAGTATTTACCCATATAATACATACTTCGAGCATAAAGGGAATCATCTTGACACTTTTCATACCAATCATATGCAATACGAATCAAGGAATCGTTATCAACATCCTTACCAGTTTTGTCCTGCGCCATATAATAGACAAGGGCATACTTCGCCATCTCCTCTTCTGAAAGTTTATCTTGGTTGATATGGCTCAAGAAAGCCAATGCACTATCAGGATTAGATTCGACTAACGCATAAGCCAAATCTAACTCCTTCTTGTGACGTTGATGACAAGTTCCAAAGATTACCACCAACATAAAAGCTAACAATATATATAATGCTTCCTTCCTCATATTACTTTGTATTTTACCGAGTGCAAAAGTACAACTTTATTTTCAAAAAAGGAAAGGCTATAGGTCTAAAAAAACGTGAAAATACTATCAGACAGAATTTTGACATACAATAATATACATATTGTCGAAAGATAATAAAGTCTAAAAAACTTCAATTACTCTAGCAATTATCAGACAAACTTTATGGAAACAGTCTATACAGAATCTTACAATCATAAGATTACTTGACTCTTTTTAGTTAATGATCAATAAAAACAAAAAATGGTTGCCAAAATGGTTGTCAAATCAAATAAAAACATTATCTTTGCATCGTAAACATTTAAGATTATGTTAGTAGTCAGTACAAGAGATTTCAGAACAAACCAGACCAAATACCTTAATAAGGCAAACGCTGGTGAGCACGTGATTTTAAAGTCACGTACAGGTAGCTTCAAGATTGTACATATCAGCTCAGATGATATTGTGAGCAACAAGAGAGACCTTGCAGCTGAACTTCGTGGTGCTTTGCAGGAAGTAAAAGACCACATGGAAGGAAAGAAACAACTTCAATCCTTAGACAGTCTTCTAGATGAGCTATAAAATGAATCCCTAAAAATTTTGCATCGTGCAATCTATCGTTGCACCTGCAAAAAGAATGATTGTTGACTCATTGTTGACTAATTTCATTCTTTCAGTGTTCATTAACAAGTTGACAAATAGCATAAAAGGGCTTTTAGCTTAAAAAGCAATAGGAGCATGTCGTTACTTGATACGGCATGCCCTTATTGCTTCATTTCCTATAAAACTTTATAGTCTTTATTCTTGTCTTGCCAGAATAAACTTCCACCAGATACACACCAGCAGGTAAACTCTGTAAACTGCTAAAGCTATTTGTCGATAGTTTACGATTGCCATACAAATCTCTAACAATAAAATGCCTGTCATCTAACTGCAGGTTATTTATTCCGGCAACATTGCCATATGGAGGTAGCTCTAAAGTATATACATCCTTACCATATTTGTTCTCTGCCAAAATATCTATCCAAGCATAATAAGGAGCAGTGATATTTTCAGATTTAACATGAGCATAAAACGGCTCTTTGATTATCTGACTTGACATACCACCGCCATATTCCTCTTCTACACTGATAAACAATTCATCGCTACCAACATATTCAACATCATAATACACATCATAAGAATCGTACTTTGGCATATTACTAACGATTTTCACCACCTTTACACTTTTGATTCTAGGCTTTAATTCCAAAGTCAAATTATAAACACAAGATATTTTCTGTCCTCTCACCTCTCCCTCTAAAACTATCTTGGCATCAATATCACCATTGATATTGATATGATACTTACTGGCATCATCTATTTGTGGGATAGAGAAATCTTTCGTGTCACTTTTTTGAATGACAACATTCTCTTTCCCATCACTCGATGGCAAGATATACTTCCAACATATATGATTCAGATACGCAGCATCAGCACCACCGATATAAAAATCATGTCCTGTGTAGGAAGATACCAAGCCCGTACTATCCATATCTCTCCCTATAATTTCTACATCTTCTTTTCCCTCAACAGCAACTGATGATACCAGCAAAAGCACCAACAAAAATACTTTTTTTATAGTTCTCCCCTTCATGACTTTATTATTTAAATAATTTCCACAACACTATAAACTCTATATTTTCACAAACAGCTGAACAACCTAAAGTTATTCAGATATTGCCAGGTCAGTAAATTCACTTATCCTAGTGTTGCTAAAAAACAGTAAAATACTGAATGACATGGCAAAATTACAAATAAAATCTGAAAAGTTCACTCCTTTAGGAGTTTTTTTTCAATCATAGAGTTTTTTCGCTTTTGAGTGCTCGCCAGCATGCTACTATGCCCAAACAGTGAACTGGCGGACCTAGGACAGCCAACTAGCGGACCTAGAACAGCTAACTGGCGGAGTATCTGACAGTGGGCTGTCTCGTAGATTTACTTTGTAACATACAAATAGATACTTTTTGAAAGAAAGAAAAAAGACAAGAAAAAGGAGGCAAGATCCTCACAGAATATATAACATATCCTGGTGCTGGAAGAAAATACCGGTTTACTATTCACTCTTCACCTTTGCATCATTACCCACTGGTAATCAAGCAGATAGCAGGTGAAGAGTATCGCTCACTCTTCACCACTCTTCACCCTCACTTCACCTTTCTAAATTTTTTCTGATTTCAAACTTCTATCATCGGTGAAGAGTGGTGAAGAGTGGTGAAGAGGCAAAACACCTCTTCACCCTATATCTTACTGGATACCAATCACTTAAATATCAAAGGTGAAGAGTGAAGAGTTTTTCCTAAAGAAGTCTCCATTCCATGCATTTTCTTCTTTTCATGGCTCTTCCTGCTCCATTTTCTTCTGTTTTTATTGTTTTATCCCAAAATAAATTGTATCTTTGCAAGCGTATTTAAAACATATTGCAATCTATCTATATCAGATATAGATGTATCAAATAACATGTAGAGAAATGAATAAGATTTTTAAACTCATCTTCGTGCTCTGCTGCTTCTGCGGCATCGCACAGGCTCAGCCTCAAC
>ERZ1026772.1166-NODE-1166-length-15101-cov-15.059218_pt1 | contig 15101 bp, 17 predicted proteins | sample MGYA00380124_ERZ1026772 | MGnify/ENA primary metagenome ERZ1026772 (study PRJEB33269, sample SAMEA4719760) | human gut metagenome | biome: human-associated habitat; feature: organic feature; material: feces | place: Cameroon | collected 2013-10 ...
AAGGTAACCCTGAAGTTTCAGGACTCAATGACGGGCGTCACCGGAGGCTTACAAACTTCCAAGCCGAAGATTAAGATCAATGCCACTGCAGACCGACCACCTCCAAGATACTTGTCAATGAAAATGTGCATCAATGTCCCCCAAACAAAAAAAATTCGCCCGAATCCTGTATAATCCCACAGATTACTCCAAAATTCGAGCGACTAATTCATCTCTCCCCTACAGTCCACGCGCCGCACTTCGTCTTAGAATGCTCACAGCCACGCGGACACGTTCGAAATCTGGGACACTATCTGATTGCCTCCTTGATGCACTCCACAATATACCGGACATCATCGTCAGTCACATATGGGCCGGCAGGGAGACAGAAGCCTACCTTGAAAAGACCGGTTTCCACCTCGTTGGTGTAGGCCGTAGAACCTGCATACACAGGCTGCTTGTGCATCGGCTTCCAAACCGGACGGCACTCGATCTTCTTGGCAAGCATGAACACGCGCAAAGCCTCCACATTCTCATTAGGCTGACAATCCGTCGTAGCGCAATCCACCGCATGAATCACACCGGCAGCACCGCCAACAGCCGTCTTGATGACCTCTTTGTAAGCATTCTCCTGACCTTGAACATGAACCTCCGGGTCCAACGTCGCAGCACAAAGCCAGAAATTCGCATCATAACGCGGATCCTCAGGCTGCTTATGAATATGGACGCCAGGCACATCAGCCAGCAACTCCTCATAAAGCTTCTGGACATGCTGATGATGCTTGATATGCGAATCCAGAACAGTCATCTGGCCGCGACCGATGCCCGCACAAACATTCGACATACGATAATTGTAACCGATAGCCGTATGCTGATAATAAGGATACGCATCACGAGCCTGCGTAGCATACCACATAATCTCATTGGCATCATCCGCATTGCGGCAAATGAGAGCGCCGCCGCCGGAAGTCGTAATCATCTTATTGCCGTTAAACGACAACACGCCGTACTTGCCGAAAGTTCCGAGCACCTGACCGTTGAAACGCGAGCCCATCCCCTCAGCTGCATCCTCGACTACCGGAATCCCATACTTCTCCGCAATCGCCATAATCTTGTCAATGTGATAAGGCATGCCATAAAGCGCCACCGGCACAATCGCCTTCGGATAACGCCCGGTTTTCTCCTTCCTGTCAATGATAGCCTTCTCCAGCAGTACCGGATCCATATTCCACGTCTCCGGTTCCGAACCGATAAACACCGGTTTCGCGCCAAGATAGGTTATCGGATGCGAAGAAGCGCAGAAAGTGAAAGACTGCACACAAACCTCGTCACCAGGACCCACACCGCAAGCCAAGAGCGCAAGATGAACAGCAGCAGTACCGGCCGACAGACAAACCACATTACGGTCAAGTGGCTCACTGCCATCACTCTTACTGTTAACAAACGCCTCCAGGTCCTTCTCGAAAGCATTGACATTAGGCCCCATAGGCACCACCCAATTGGTGTCAAAAGCCTCTTTGACATATTTCTGCTCCCAACCCTCTTCTGACATATGCGCCAGACAAAGGTAAATTGTTTTTCTTTCCTCTGCCATAGTTTATTATATTAATTGAAAATTAAATCAAACATTAAGAGACAAGCCCTGCCATTATAAATGCTTCGACCAAAAGTATTATGGCGAACACCGTATAGATCTTTGATAAAAAATTGAAAACATGGTTTTCGTGCATCATCCATCCTCGAGTTGTTATCAATGCGGCTACTATAGCATACCATCCTTTTCCTGCATTTCTTGCCACAGCATTCCACCAACAATTTGTGTTACCATCTATTACCCAATGAATAACTATCAAGGGTAAGGCAAAGAAAATCGATATGATGGATATCCAATAAATTGCTATATACCACCACTTCAGACCATTAGGAACTTTAATATCTATATTAAAGTTTACTATTTGTCTTTCTTTTGAACCTTTAATCACCATTGATTGAACTTCAAAATCTTGATTCGATTGTCTCTCTATATTATTTCCGCTTCCATCATCTCCAACGGATATATTGAAATCTTTTGGAGCTCTGACATAAAACCAACAGTTGGATATTGGGGATAAAGTCCTATACTTATAGATTATACTTTTTTCCAATATAGGCGCAAAGAATTTACATCCATTATTCTTTCTCTTGTCTTCATCGCTTAGCACAGAATCAAAATAACTGAGTCTGATTGATTTTACACCACTTTTGCAAGAAATAAAGCATGGTTTCCCATCTGACATTTCATAAAGATATTCAACCAAATCTTCTTGCGACTTCTTAATATGTGATGCTAATCTTCCAAGTTCAGTTTTCAGACAATTCCGTAATAATTCCATTACTCGTTTGCGAGAAATAACGGCAACCTGTCTGTCATCAGCGAATATTGTCAACCAACTCAAACGATCACGTGTATTAAACAGGTAATACTCCCCATTTTCAAGTACTTCTGTATTTTCAAACTCATATTCGTTGGTTAATCGAACCCTGTTGGGGGTTTCAAATTCCATCCATCTTTTCTCACGCGCTACCTTGGCAATCATTTCACCGAAATGCTCTTCATAGAAAACTGTAGTTTCCGTTAGCAGTTTGTATATGTTGGGATAAGTGTATGAAAACGTTTTTTCATACAACTTAACAGTATCAGCATCCATCCAATTTACCGAAGGGAACGCTATAGAATCGCGTTTCCTTGAATCATTGAAATCCCCAAATCGTCCTGTTTCTATCATAATATTCTTAATGGACAAACAGACATACATCTATTGCAATGTTCCTCTGATATCATACATGAGTGTCTCATTTCTTTTTGTTTGTCTACACGTTGCTCTAAAGCAATAGCACCGCTATTATGGTGTGCCAACAGAATGGCCTGCTTTACAACCTTCATTGTTTTTATCGCCTCAATCATCACGTCTTTGTCGATAGTTGCTGTCAAATGTTCATTTCTCGTCACGCAATTCAATATATTAGATACACCCCAATATGCCATAAAAGAGGCTCCTATAGCAGCACTTATATGGTCTTGGCCGATAGAAGTATCTGTAGGTATAGGTCCAGCGGCATTATAGGAGCATCAAACTCTTTTAATAGTTTTGTATGTTGCTCCAGCCTGTCTATTGCTATGTGTCCTACATTCTCCACGATTACCTTAACGCCCTTGGTTTGCAAATATCTACATATTTCTAGTTGTTGCTCTGTTTCTGCAATATGAACTCCATCGCAGGCGTCAAATATATTGCCTGGGCGAAAGGCTATCCCTAAACTGATTGTAATATTATATTGCAATGCAATATCAACTATCTCGTCAATATGCTCTAGAAACAGATTCTTCTTACGTCTATTAAGTTGCATGTCATAAAGACAGATACCACCACCCCTGCTTGTCATCGGCATATTTCTGGATTGGGCTAATTCAAGTAAACCAAGATTTGCCGTAAAATGAATTGTCACAAAAGAAACGCCATCTTTACCCAACTGAATAAGATATTCCTTACATATTTGCCATTGCAGACCGTCTTGTTTAGTGAATGGAATATATGATAGTACAGTACCTACATGAATATTTAATGTATCTTGTACAATTCTATACAAAGGAACAACCTGTTTAACAAGACTCAAATCCATCATCATATCTGGAATATCGCCAGAATCTTTAATTGCTTTTATCTTTTCTATTTCCCCTTGATAATCTGCAATTGTATTGGCTCCGACATTACAATTTATATATATGTTGTGCTTTGATATATCCATAACTGTTGTTACTATGCACCCATCAATTTCAGGAAGTTGTCCCAGCTATCAATCCCATAGGATTCCAAAAATTCATTTACGGTTTTCAAACTTTCCACGTGTGATATTTTGTTTGATGTAAAAGGACTGTCTGTCTCCAACAATATCTTATCGCGCGGAATATAACCTAACATTTGTACAAATTTCTTTGTTCTTATCATTGATGAATTTATGGAGAAATAATAGCCCCTGTCGCAAGCTTTTCTCAGATTTCCTATTGTACCAGAGTACCAATGAAGTATCGGGATGAAATTGAAATTTGTCCCAATTATGTCTAATATTTCGTTCTCCGCACCTCTCGAATGAATAGATATTATCTTGTTGCTATCATTCTTACATCTTGCTATCAACTCAGAAAAGAACGCAATCTGTTCCTTTACATGTGACTTATTCGTAAAATCCAATCCGACTTCTCCTATGTATCTCGCCTCTGCTAAATGCTTCCACATTACAGAGATTTTATTGGGATATTCATGTATTAGTTCAGGGTGAAACCCTAATGCTATGCGTATATATTTTTGTCCATACAACGAAACCTCTTTTTGATACAAATCAGGGAGATTGGTCATTGCAATGGTGTATATTTCATTCTTTGCAATGTTTTCTATTGCACCACGTTTGTCTTTTTGTAAATCCAAATGGAAGTGTGTGTCATGCAAGCGTTTTGTCATAACGAATCAATGAAACCTTTTAGTTCTGCCAATCCTCTTTGATACAAATCAGCAAATTCTTTTCGATGATGTGTTATTGGTCCCGATTCTTGTATCGCAAAAAGTGGATTCTTCTTTCGGGTTAGGCCCAATTTATACGAGCGTAAATTAGTTTCTGCCTCTATATCCTTATAATTAGGGTCACGATAAAACGATTCGTCTTTCAAGCCTGCTTTCAATATGGCTGCTCTCCTTATGGTACATGGTAGGCATACTCCGCAATGGCTTGATTCTTTTTCTTTTTTCCAACGGCCCAAGTCTGGATGTGAGCATGACATGGTTAGCGGATAGTTGTTTTTCAAGAAGTCAAAATCTATACACTCCAACATCATTTCGCCCTTAGTCTTGAACTGATATGGATTGACAATTGTGATTTTCAAGTCCAATGAATTCAATAATTCCTGCAACAATCTCATGAAATACGGATGGGTTGTACGAGTACTCAAACTTCCCATTCGATGTTCGGTCAAAGGTATATTCATAGAGATAACTCCATTTTCTGGAACATACAACTTCACAGGCTTATTCATACCCGATGCCAATAATATGGCATGAGAAAAAAACAATAAGGAACGAGACCTTGTTGTATCTTCCTTGCCGCTTTTGGGGGCTGCATAAAATTGATAGAATCGTTCTGGTACGATTTTGAAATGCTTTTGCAGTGAATCTATAACTCTATTTTGATATATACTAACTCCTTTGCCACCATTGTAATTACCTACAAATATTGGATTCACATTGCTTGATAATAGATCTATAGCTCCAATGAATGAATCAAGACCTCCAGATAGCATACAAAATACATTAGTATCAATCTTTCTGGCGGAACGTCTGAAATGGTATCTCCCTTTCTTGTATTTACTTTCATCATCCGTCATGCAAATTCTGTCTCTGAAATAAAACTTCCAGTCATCACCAGTCAAAAAATCAAGCATCTGCTTCAACAAAGCAGAATTTGCATTCAATGCGCAAACATTTAACACTGGCATATACACTTCTATACGTCTTGTCCATCCGTCTGGCTGCAAACTCCTTAGGACAGACCTATCAGCGTAGAAGACCATAAGCGAAATGTAGAATAAGTCCAATGCCTCATTTGTAAAGAGGTATGGTATGCAATACAATTTTTTTGACAAATTCCAAAGCGTGTAATTGTACTGCTTGTTGTCATTTAGATTTACGATTTCAGCACCATCTATATGAAAGGAGTCTGAATTAAAAAGTTTGCATACAAATGTATTCATCATTTGAAATTCTCCATAATTTTATAACATCCTTCGTAAATCGCTTTCACCTTGTCGTTTATATTCCGTGGATTGACTCCATTATGCAACATTTTTGGAATAACACTGTTTACAACACCTTCTATCCATAACTTGGCGTTATTTTCAAATCGATGAATATCTGTGATGCTATTGTCCTTTTTGAGGATCCCAGCTGTTGCTTGACTGATGAATTTCTGATATATATAGTTCTTTACCGTACCACAGACAAGTTTCTCCAATAGGGTTTGGTTTAACAGATTCTCTATTTGCTCTACTTCCAAGTTTGAGTCCTTGAGAAGTTCTGATATGGTGTCTGTTACAGCCTTATTTACATAGCTGTCCTCTAATGTATTCGGTATAGGAGCAAGTAAATCTCGTATCTCAAAGAAAATTTCTTTTGTGGTCTTACCTTCAAAAGAGATTCCTTCTGACTCTAAACGATGTTTAACATCTGATGGGGCACCCGAAAAGAACGAAATGATGCTTGCAGTAGTTTTTATTGCTTGAACGGATTGTCTCGCTGCATTTCCATGCCCTCCCAATGCTTTTGTATAGGAAGATATGGCATTTCTCACAGCACGTGTATTACTTCCAACAGACTTAGTTACTCCCCTTTTGGCAGACTGCCATGTCACTGAAGGCTTTTCTTGTGGCGATTCATTAGATTCATCTTCTGAAGGAGAATTGGAAATGTCATTCGAATCATTGTCATCAGAATAATCATCTGGCAACAATATTGTTTTCTTTGGTCCTTTGTATATGCTTGATGTACCCATGCCGTTATCTCATATTCAGAAGTTCTTCTGTTATTTTCGCCGCATTTGACAAATCCGTGTTTTGTTTTAAATAATCATCAATTTCGTCCTTGTCTTGTGCCGTTGATAATTTGGATTTCAAATCATTGATAAGTGGCAACATTTTTGCCTCAATTTTAGATACTGGTATTTTCTTTATCTGCTTGACAGCTTGCTCCCGCATTGATTTGCATGACACAACTATCATAAATGATTTGAAGATATCCATATCTATTTCTTCAGTCTTCAGCATTTCCTCATATATGGCATCTGTCACCAGTATACATTCTGAGTCGCTTAATGTTTCAAACAACTTCGTTGCATTTTCTCTTTCTGAATCTGATTTAGCCAAGAATGATTTCAGACATTGCTGTGCGTTTGGGCTTAGCAGATTATTGATGGCTTGGTTGACTCTTTGGGTACTGCGTGAGAAATAGTAATAGGGTCTCAAGTCCTTCTCACTCAATGAAACCTCTATTGCCAACCAGTCCTTTACCCATTCGTCATCCTTCCATTTACTAAAGACATTACTGCTTGCTATAGACTTCTTTGTTTCCAAATCTTCCAAGTCTTTTCTGTTGTTCGGATTCACAACTTCTGCGTACATCGGTTCCTTGAAATATTCCAAAAGCATGAGTTTTGACAGAATTTTCTTGTCCAATTTAACTCCTCTTGTGTCTGCCATATTAACTCTCATGAATAAAGTATTGAGGAATCTCTTGCATTGTCGTGGATTTCCATTCAGTTTAGCTGCAAGAACGGGGGATATTATGCGCGATAAGGCAATAGCTTCTTTAATTTCTTCTTTTTCTCCTTTATGGTTTTCCACTAATTCTTCTTGACCGATAGGTGCATAAATACTTCCTCCTTTAACACATTCTGCTATATTGTTGATTTTGGTTTCAAGCAACAGACATGTAAGGTAACGTTCCAATTCCAATTCGTCAAGTTTGGGTATATTCACTGGATATTGTACCAATTTCTCCAGATATTCCTTGCTGATGTCAAGGTCGTTACCTGGGATATTCCGATAGCGAGTTTTTATTGCATAGTCTATCAGACGACTGTCTGCTCCAATGATAAATGAAGTCTTCTCAACGAATAGAAACAATCTCATTGCAGCAAAGATGTCCAATACCGTATCTGGAGTACAGCGGTCTAACTCGTCAACAAACACGATCAAATGTTCTATTTTTGATTCGTCAAGTATTTTCTTGAATTCTTTTTGAAAATGCTTTATGTCATAACGATTAGATGTAGCGGGCTTCTTCTCCGCCAATACTCCGTTCACTATGTTTTTAATGTCATCAGCAGTAGCATCGGATATTTTATCTTTCAGGGCATTTGTTATTGCATCAATAGTAAGATAGGCTACAGACCCCAGTCCCCCTGTTAGAAAGACATCCAAAGCCACAGAACCACCTTTCATGAGAATTTTCTTCCCATCAACCTTTTTCAAAAGATTGGTTATTTTCGTCTTTACTTTAGACGGTATTGTTTTGTTTGTTCTAAGGGCATCAAGAATAGACCCACAAAAGGCTGTTTTTGCATCTTCATATCCTTCAAACAACCATCCGTTGAATCGAATGCAACAAGTATCCTCTTTATGATCGGCCATTATCTTTTCTTCCACCATCTGCATTAGACTTGACTTCCCACTTCCCCAATCACCATAGACTCCTATCGTTGATGGTGTCAGCTTTGAGTCCATTGCAATGCCTTCAACCGCATCTCTGAGATAGTCAAAATTAAGATAGTCCGCCTTTGTTTCTGAATCTTTCCACATAACATTCAACAATTAAACTTACACTTCTTCTTCCGCGAACTTCACTTTGAATCCTAACACTGTCGCAAATATCATTTCGATGTCCTTCCAGAATGAATAGTGACGGTAGTAATAGCAGTTTAAACGAACCTTGTCAGGATATATAACCTTGTCATTATACTCAATAGCTATCTCTTGCATCGGGCGTGTGTCTCCTTCCGCTTGTTTCTTAGCCACATATTCAGAAATCATTTCGTCTTCCAATCTATACTTCAATGTAGCAGGTCCAGTTATGCCAGGACGTAGTTTCAAAACATCACGGTCATTACCTTGCAATTTGTCTGCATATCCTGGAACATCTGGACGAGGGCCAACAAACGACATATTACCAATTAGCACATCCCATAGTTCCGGTAATTCGTCAATCTTGTAATGTCGCAGCTTAGCACCAAACGGAGTGATGCGACTGTCTCCTGCAACACTCACTGATGAGCCACTATGCTTCACTGTCATAGAGCGGAACTTATGACAAGTAAACAACTTGCCATCCTTCCCTACTCTCTTCTGACAAAAGAACGCAGGTCCACCTGGCATCTTCTTATGGATTAAAAACGCAACAATGGGGAATATCCACCAAATCAACAGCAGTCCTAACAGGGATGCAACAATATCAAATAGTCTTTTGAATATCATTTCTTGTTTCAATCTATAAATAAGTATCTCAAGTTTCGCAAGCGAACAATTCGTGAAATAAAAAAACTAGAATATTTAACACTTCACGGATTACCACTCTACTAGCAAGAGCAAAACAACAAAATAGCACACTCTCGCCATAAATAGTGGTTGTCGTTTAGTGTCTCAAATCTGAGTGATGACGCGACCAATCCCTTCAATTTCAGCATCAGACTCGTCAAAATTTCAATTTTATATCTGTTTTCTATCATTTCCGTCCGCTTCGTCCAAACATCGACGATTCTGAGATGGTAGCAATCCTACCCTTCGAGCATACAGAAAGACTTTCGCCACCAATTTTGAATAGCGCTGCTCCATACCGCCGACCTCCTCCACTTCAAACTTGCTACTGTTCTTGCCAATCGTTTACAAAACTACACAAACGCATCATTCCAAAATAAAAGGGCATTTCTCAATGCACAAATTATATTTGGCCAAATAACGGAATTGTGGTGATGTCCTTGAAATAGCTACCTTTCCAGAAGGCACCCAATACAATCTCTGGTCTTTCTTTATTTTATCAAGAGCCTTACCCTCTCTTCCCAACCAAGCTTTTAGCCAATCGACCTTTTTCAGCATTTCCTTAATATTACTAGTATTGGCAGGATGAACTTCCACAAAATATGCTTTTTCTTCATATCCTACAGCAAAATCCCAACGGGCCGCATCTGGATATTTTCTTTTCGTACATAAGTCTATATCAACACTTCCAGAAAGACAGTTCAAATCTTTTGGCTTAATCTTGGAGGAGTCCGATTTTAAGGCTTTTAGGCCTTCGCAATATCCGCCCGACAAATCAGAAATACTATTAACAGCTTCCTCAAATGAAAGAGCATCATTTACATCTTGTTTTGATATATTATTTACTTTCATCTCATTAGATAACAATTCTATTTCTGATAATACTTACTTACGACATCTGCAGCTTTACCAGAGAAAGCGGATATTCCACCCCATTCTGCAACCAAAGAGTCATCACTTCCAACATCCAACGACGAAATGTCTTTTGACACAACGCCTTCCTGTTCTGGGTAGAAAAAATATGTACTCATTTTTTTGCCTCTTAATTTGTCAAATACACTTCCTATCTTGTCCCCAACTTCCACACAAAACAACTCACATAACGCCTTTTTGAACTTAATATCAGAAAGATCTTTTAATGACTCAAAGACCCATGCAAATTCAAGTAATGTAGGTGAATGAGTTGACACCACTACTCTATAGCCAGATTGCAACAACTCTAAAATCTCCAATATCACCGACTCAATGGCACGAGGATGTAATCCCATCTCTGGTTCTTCTATAATTACCCATTTGTAATCATTTTTATCAATGACCGACGTAGGAGGCCCTGACAAACAATACATTGCTAGCAGCAAAGGCATAAACTCCTTCTGGCCAGCACTCCATGTCATAAAAGGAAGATTCAAGTTGCCAACATTTAATTTCATTTTTCTTTGTCCAGAAGTCTTGTCCAGAACCACTTTGGCGCCATGAAATACAGACTGATTAATTGATTTTTTCACGGCATCTTTCAATCTAGCTCGTATCGGAAAAATCACATCAGGATTACCTAATCCGCCCTGAATAAACACGCGCAACGTCTCACTGAAGTTTTTCAAAACAAAAGGAGCTGAACTATCAAATTCCATAAAGTTCCGAGGTCGTCCGTCTGATATCCCCAAAATGCGTTGTGCCGGGACATAAAAAACAGTTTCCTTTTGTTTGTATTTCGGATATTTCAATAAATCTTCAGTTGAGAACTTAACTCTATCACATTCTATATTAGTGTGTTCATTAAACAACGAATGCAGGCCTTCACCGAAATAATTATCAAGAATAGGATTGGCATCTGTTTTAGACAATATATAATTATATCGACGCAATGTTTCTATCACACTACTTCTGTCTTCGATTAATTTTAACAACTCAAGGAACAAACTTTTTCCACTTGCCTGAGGTCCAATTATAATTGTCAAATCACCGAAACAGACATCGACCCCCCTTATTGGGCCAAAATTTTCAACCTTCAATTCTTCCATATGTTGACACATTTTTTAAGCGATTAGTTTTAAACATCTAACAAACCACACTCTCAACTCTAAGTCAGACTTAATATTCATAAAGTCCAGAAAACAACAATTCTCCAGACCAAGAAGTCTCAAAAGCGCCATATTAAATCAATGATATTCAAATCAATAAAATAAACATCACTGAATTTCAAAGATACATCTTAAAAATGAAAATATCAACACTTTCAAACAACAAAGACTCATTCATTATTTAACGCCATTAACCTCATCGCATTCCGCATTTCTTGAATGATGATTCAATCAACTGCGCTGTTTAAATAAGACCATTTCCACCAAAGCAAAACTTCATTATACCACCCGCCAATTACACATTTATCTTCCACTCCTATACCACGATTACAAACCATCCACAAAAACAAAGTCATTCTCACCCCTACTCATGAGCCACCACCTCATTAATCTCCAAATGCGAAAGCCCAAGAAGTTCCAGAATCAGACAGAGGAGAACAATGCGCAGTTTCTCAGTCAAATTGTAGAGTTCCATCCCATCTAGCGTATTTGGCTTTTTGGACCGGTCCACAAAATGACTGTAGTAGTTACGCGAATCCACTACAGCCTCTATGTCAATGTCCATCGAACCTACTTTAGATATGTCAGAAAGAGAATCCAAAGTTTCACTGATTATAGTCGTCAATGTCGTCTGTCGTCTTCTTGAAATACTCTTGTCCGCTTTATAACTCTCATCCTTAAAGCGCCACCAGACACCCTCAATCGCCTGCACCACTTGCGGAAAATCAACACTCCCGACCACCGGCTTATAAACCATACTATCGACAAGATGATGCTTCATAGGCTGAAGATTATCCGAATCAGACATCCACTTTTCCAGCACACCAGGCATTCGCTCAGGCATACTCTCATAACAGAAGAGAAACTTATGACGGCTAATCTTTGACGGGTTAAATACAGGACGTTGGACAGTCAAGACATAAATTGGAAAACAATGACTCTTCCGCCCATCTTTGGAATCCTCCCTGATTTCTGGATCCCAAAGGTCAATGGATTCACACTGAACAGTCCTCATAGTCGCCAGCGACAAGAACTGCTCGAACTTATAAATCTCATGAGAAACTTCGGGAATACTCATCCCTGTATCCGGACGACTAATCGACAAATAACTATATTGTTCAATATACGGTTTGAGGGACAACTCCCCAGGATTGTACTTGGCACTTCTGCAAACGGAAATACGCACACCATTCTCACAATTACAAGAAAACATTTCACCTTTCTTCCCACGAAGATTGGGAATAAAGAATGAACTGGAAGTGACATCCTCGGCGTCATAATTCACGAATTGATTTATGACTCCAGTTTGAGCCCAATAAGACAGCTCCGGAAAACACACATATGCGGTATAATCACAAATCTCATCAATGGAACTGATATGCTTGCCATAAACCAGCATCCTTGCAGAATAGGACATCATTGGAAATCCAGCGTTGAAGTTTAATGAAAAACTGCTACGACACCCCACTAAGGTAATCACTTTGGCGTCGGAATCCTTTCCATATATAACTGGAACCGATGAATTGTCGTCATCAAGCAAATTCACATACTCTCCAGACGAATCCTCAAATCCGCCTATCAGTTCCAGACAGATTTTCTCATTTGGAATATAGGTAACAATCCCAGCAACCTTCTTCTCCGGATTGTCAGGAAGCCACCAATACCCCTTGAACATATGGCGCTCAGTTAGTTTCAAGTCTTTCATCATTTAGTCGCGTTCGCCAAAAATTAGGCCTGTCATATGCAAATGTGGCGAAAAATATTAAAAAAGAACACCCCTTAAATTGCTTTTCAATGCAGGATCTTCGCTATTTTGGATTCTCAATTGCGAACTCAACAATCCGATTGATTACCGTGGCAAAGTTTTTAATATTCCCCAAATATCTTCCAGTTTTGACTCTCCCCTCCGATCCTCGCACGATATTGTACAGATCTGTATTATAAATTAAATCCTTCTTTAATTTCACATTATATAAGCGTCCAGAATTAACTCCATATTCAACACAAACGTTGACTCCATCTAACTTCTTTTTACGCTCATTATCATTTAAGAAAACAAATTTGACATCATGATTCTCCGAAGACTTATCATAAACAGCATATGCGGGCCTATCTATTGGATTTATTGTCACACCACGACAGTCCACAATATCACTATCTACGACATCTGAAGTTTTTCTAAATACCCTTACCTTACACATTCTATTTTACAGTTGAAAGAGTGAAACAAAAAATCTTTGCATAATCCGCTACAACATCTCTGAGTTCTTCTTTGAAAGACCTCTCTCCCTCCTTGACATTATCAATGATAAGTACACCCCATATCTCTTCATCTTCATTTGATATGGCAAGCGCATACAAATTGTTTGCCTTAGTATTCATACATTGAAGTGAGGTAAAATGAGAAGAGTCAAAAAATGACTCTTTCATGTACTTCTTTATCATATTGCGCTCTTTCATCCTTAATTCGTCCAACAAATCGTAACTCTCAGGTATTTCGCAATTTGAGATATTACATGTCATCACCTCAATTTCTATGCCTTCTTTAAAACATTTATCCGCAACTCCATTACACTCGTTTGCTCCAGAAACTCGAAAATGAGTCATAGATATTCTCTCCCTTGGATAAGAATATCTTGCATATACAGTAAGGTAGTCAGAAAATAGGTGAATCGGTGTATTTTGAAACACTTTTTTCCACGAGTGCTTTTTGAAATTCTCAATAAAACACACAAAGTAAGCATACCAAATATACTTTAAGATAAAACGCCACCCCTTTTGAGGACGTAATATGCTAATTCTTGTATTATATTCCGCTCCACCAAGTTTTTCTTTAGCAATAAAACGAAGAAATTTTCTTGTCCAGTTTCGAATTATGTGGTCTTCCATAAAAAACATAGAACATAACTCTACCATGAATAGTGCTGCAACACAAATAACGCTAATTATCAACTTGTGTTGAATGAAAAATTTTACAAAAATGCTTGAATGTTCATTTGGAAGGTTTGAAAGGAACGCAAGTATTACTGGGCATAAAGTTGCTATCCCATATTTTATCTTGAATTTCATTACCAGAGATTAATTAGGGATTGTCGTTTAATGTTCTCAATCTGGGTGAAGCAGCGAACAATCCCTTCAATTTCTGCGTCCACTCATCAAAATTTCAATCCCAAATCGGCTTCTGGTCGTCCACCAAACCGGATTTTTTGTCTGTTTTTCATGACAAGGGTATAGCCTCCACACACGTGCAACACATTGAAGCCTTTCCATATCAAACAGCCGACAAACTTATCCTTGCTCTATACGTTCAACGACCGCACTACTTTCAAATCAATTTTTGGCCAAGTCTTTCTTGATGCGGGCGATCTCACAAAAATACGGATTTATATTTTTGCAGTCGCCGTTATAACTTTCATTAGCATTTCGAATCAGACAAATTGAGCAATAGTCTTTATTCTCACAATCGGCACATTGAGGAAAATCTTCTTCGATAGTCAAACCCCGCAACTTTTTAATTCCTTCGGACTCAGCCCACAAACAAGACAGAGGAGTATCATTTACATTGCCGAGAATCATACTTTGCCAGCCTTCGCATGGATACACAGCGCCATCATATGACACACATAAAGAATTTAGACAAACTGGGCATACTGAATAACTCGATTCGGATAACCCATTAGTATCCACGATTGATTCGCTCACTACATTCGTCGCGACCTTGTTCTGCTTTAAAAGCACTTCCACCTCAGACGGGTCTAAACGACAAGACAAATTTCCACCCAACCCGTCAAAGCAGCCAAATATCATGTAGTCACTATTCGCCTCAATATTAAGTGCGTTCGCCCAATCAAGAACACTCTGATACGAATCTTTATTCTGTTTTATTATAGGACAGTTAATTTGCATCGGAACATTATGCTCTCTTAACA
>ERZ1026772.1167-NODE-1167-length-15100-cov-12.019408_pt1 | contig 15100 bp, 8 predicted proteins | sample MGYA00380124_ERZ1026772 | MGnify/ENA primary metagenome ERZ1026772 (study PRJEB33269, sample SAMEA4719760) | human gut metagenome | biome: human-associated habitat; feature: organic feature; material: feces | place: Cameroon | collected 2013-10 ...
GTGTCCTGCCTTCTACGCCAGCGGTATCCAAAGCTCCTCTAAGGATGTGGTAACGAACACCAGGAAGGTCCTTTACACGACCGCCTCTTACAAGCACGATTGAGTGCTCCTGGAGGTTGTGACCCTCGCCTGGGATGTATGCGTTAACCTCTTTTGTGTTAGTGAGACGTACACGGGCAACCTTACGCATTGCTGAGTTAGGTTTCTTAGGCGTGGTTGTATAAACACGCACGCAAACGCCTCTCTTCTGAGGGCACGCATCCAACGCACGAGACTTGCTCTTCACAGCAATAACCTCGCGTCCTTTGCGAACTAATTGTTGAATTGTTGGCATAAATGATTGTAAATCTTTAATTTATGTTACTTCCCCATATTTTTGGGGCTACAAATTTACACATAATTTTTTAATTGACAATAAAATACTTGTTTTTTGTAGTTCCCGTAACGCAGACACAGCCAGCGATTTGCAGCATTGACAATGGCCGGAGGCTTCGGCCCGACCCCAGTATTGACGAAACCGCCGCAGAGGCTCGTCCCCCGCGGCGGAATTCAAAAATTTATTGTCAATGTCTTATTCGGCTTTTGTCTTCACTTCCTGTCTGAACAGGCCGGTGGCAGCTACTTTATCAAACTGGTCTTTAAGTCCGACAGCAAACAACACATATTCTGTATTTGGAGTACAGCTGCGCGTCAGTGTAGATTTTCCGTGCACGCCGAGGCCATACCAGTTCGACTCGTTCTCATCCATTATCTTGGAGATTACTTCAGAATCTTTCAATTCTGCGACATCCGCAGCCTTGAACAGCATCGGGACATAATACATTCCTGCATCTGACGGTTTGAAATCTGCCACGATTTTGGTTGCCGTACATTCAACAACCTTGATAGAAATGGTCTTTTCTTCAGAAGGCGGATTCGCGCCGTCAGACTTCGTCTCGATAGTCCTCTTTGTAAGAGTGCTGTTGGCATTATATGAGTCATCTACGCCGAAGGCCAATGCAAGATACTCTGTTTCAGGCTTGCATTGGCTTGATGCCAATGTCGTCGTACCTGTCTTTTCTGCGCCGTAAATATCATAGCCATAATCAGAAATGACACCTTTCATGATTTCCTCGTCGCTCTTTCCCTCATATTTGGAAGCCTCCACAAGCACACTCAGGTACTTGGCAGAAGCATCTGAAGGAGTTACGGTCGCCTTGATGGATGTAGCTGTGACCTCATCAGGAGAAATGGAGAAAGTCAATGATGGTTTTTCAGGCTCGGTACCGCCCTCGGCAGGAGGGACAATAATCGTCTTGAACAGTTTTCCCGAAGCCTTGGCAGCAATTTCATTATCAGGAACCTCATCAATGTAGAACGCGTACAGGATGTACTCTGTGCCGGCTTTAAGGTCATTGACATTCCTATAAGTCGTATTTTGTTTGGTGGCGGTCATCCACACATATCCGCCTCTGTCCGCAATGACCTTATCCATGATTTCCTCATCTGTAAGTCCCTTGAATCGGTCAAATGTCACGAAATCGTACAGATATGACTTGTTCTTGTCGGAAGGAATGATGGTAGCCTCTATATTGGTGGAAGTAAGTTTGTTGATCGAAAGTTCAATCTCCTTTTCATCCGGATTAGTAGAAATCTCTCCGGTATGGAACTCCTTCTTAGTCAGTCCGGTAGTAGCTACGCACATTTCTCCGTGATATGTGACACCGAATGCAACTACCACATACTCTGCATTGTCAGGAAGTCCTGAATATGTATAAGAATCGGCCCCCTTAGTGAGGTTGGCTTTGGCAAATGATTCGAAAGACTCTCCGTCCAGGTGCTGGGCGAACACTCTCAGATAATAGTTGATGATATCCTCGTCAGTATTGCCAGGAAGCTGATCCTTGTTGATGGCCGCATAGAAGTAGTATTCATCATTGACAGTAGGAGTTACGCTCACCTTCACGGTGGTCTCTTTCAGGAACTCCACACCGATGTCGAACTTCATCTCTGATTCGGCATAACCCGGGTCCTTGGTCGTGGTAAAGGTTTCATAAGAGCATGGCGTGGTGATGTTTCCGTCGATGTCAACGCCGAATGCGATGCCGATGTACTCTGTCTCTGGAGCCAATGAGCTGATGGTGAAGTCGTTATTCTTGCTTCCGTCATACTTGAAAGCGAGCCACATGTCACCGAATGTCTTTTCGCTTATTTCGGCAAGCTGCTTGATCTGAGCTACATAGTCAGCCGCGAAATTATCGAATTCCCCATCGTAGTCCCTGTCGAACAACACCTTCGGAGTCACCTGGAAGAAATAATCCTTTCCGAGATGGGACTCGATATGGGCATCAGCCTTGTAAAAGTCAATGTTGCTGAATGATATCGTATATGCTTCCCCTGAAGGCTTGCTGGTGCCGATGGTCTTCAGCACGACGACCTCGCTCCAGTTGGAATCAGAATACTTTTTCTTGTTACCTGACAGCGCCTTGACCTTGACAAGATGCTCGGATTTTTCCTTGAGATTGGGCCAAGCCATCTCGGTCGATGATATGGTTATAGGTTCGCCTTCATCAAATACAACGCTGTAACTGATAGCATTAGGGATCTCAGTCCATGTGGCGGCAACAGTCGTTGCTCCGGATTTGGCTTCATCCTGCAATACGACAGGTGCAGGAAGCTGGACCGATGATTCATTCTCGTTTTCTTTACACGAGAACAGCACACCTGTAGCTAAGGATAGCACAGATAACAGAAGTAAATTCTTCTTCATAAATTAAATTTTGAGCATAATTTTTTATAAAAAACCTAAATTCCGCAGGTCTATAGCCTGCGAAAAAGTGAAGATACAACTAAATCTGACAACATCAACCCTTTCGGGGGAATTTTCGACATTCCCAACACTCAAAAGCGGAAGCCGTCGGGGTCAATGCCGGCTGCCGCACCGCCCCATATGGCAAGTGCACGAAGGTCAAAACTCGAAATTATTTGCGCAAACACGTTTTTAAAGCCCATTTGCGCAGAAAATCCACAAATTATTTGCGCAAACCTACTTAAAAAGTATCTTTGCGCAGAAAATCCTTACGCCATAGCCACAGATAACTGAAAACCCGCCGAGGACAATCCTGCGGCGGGCAAACCAAAAAACACATTAATCAGTCTCTTGCGCTCCGTTGGACGATTGTGATGTCAGCTGCGAGACCATCAAATCCGGCAGAGAATATCCGATACGAGCATTGACGACTCTTATACGGATTGTACCGATGCCTTATGCGAAGTGTCTGTTTATATCTGACATGATTTCCCTCAACTTTCTCGTAAACATCTTTTTCTTCTGGAGGAACCGAAACAGACTTCTCCAAGGTTATATTCTCATTTTCCTCCAGACACTGGAAGCGGGTCAGACCGTAAGAGACCACTTCCAAATCCGTAACACCTTCTTCAGCAGGAACGAATATCTTCAAGTTTTGCATATCCACTAGACTGCCGTTAGAATAAAGATATATATCCTCAAATGAATACCCACCTACGGGATGCCTTTCTTCAGTAGATTTTGAGCATCCATTTAATAAAGCAACAGATAACGTTGCAATCAAAAACAACCGATTCATAAACATTTCACATCTATAAGATTAGGATAATGATCCGTGAGCTTGACCAGGTAATCTTCCATAATACAGTCGAACACCTTCACCTCGACAGACTTGGACGGGTCATATATGAGGCAATGATCTATCGCTCCGGTCTCACGGTCCGCGCCCTTCCTATGGCTTACGGTAGAGTAGCCTTCGCCAGGGCTGCATACATGATGGCCATTATGGGTATCGCCATAGATCGTTGCAGCCTTGTAGCAAGGCACATATCCACCCTGAAGCATCTGCTGGATAGGAACTGTCCCCTCCTCGCAGTTCATGTCACCCACGACGAACACCGGAATGTCTCCGAACTTGGCCCTCATGATATCCGTCTCCGCCATGACCAGACGAAGTTGTGAAGCCCTCGCCATCGTGCTGCCAGGCTTTGCCTTGTCGCTCTTCCACCAGAGGTGTGTGCCGATAAGGCCGAACACCTTGCCGTCGGACTTGCGGCGGAACACAGCCGAGGTGAATGACTTGGAGCCGTGATTGCACCATTGTTCCGGAGTGTACTTGTTATAGAAAACATACAGGGGCTCCATCGTCTTCTCATTATAGAAGATAGGAGTATTGTTCCAGTCCTCCTTGGACTCCCAGGCGATGACGTATCCGCTTTTCTGAATCAGAGGATAGAACTCCTTGTGCATATGAGAGGAATACTCCTGAAGCGCGAATACATCTGGCATATAGTCCTTCACCAGACGGGCGAACTGCGGTGCCCTCTTGAAATCACGAGGATCCTCGCCAATTTCCTTCCATCTCGGAGGAATAGTGTCCTTGCTGTAGTCCCAGATATTGTCATCGAGAATACGGAGGTCAGCGCCCTCGGCGATCTTGTACTTAGCCTTGAACGCCGGACTTTTCTGCGCCGACGCGGCTGACCCGCAGAGCATAAGTCCGAGGGTCAATGCCGGTACGGCGATCATCTTAAAGAATCTTTTCATATCAAACTGTTTAGAAGTTATCATTTATTACACATGTCGGCAACTATTGGATAACCCCTTAAAATATTCTTGACATATTACTATTTCGCAGGCTCGAACTTGATATCTGTTACCTTAGCCAAGTTGGCCGATGTAATCTTTCCGATGAACTTCATATATGTCCCTTCGTTAAGATCCTGCATCTCGTGGTTTCCGTCCTCCTTATAGTAGCCGATCTTTCCGCTCACCGTAAAGCCTGACACTGAAGAGAACTTGGAGAAGTTCGCTGCAATCAGTCCGATTGTAGAAGTATTGCCGCCGATGACAGTACCGTTATTTCGGCCACCCTTTATCACGACGTGAGATTCGTTGAGCAGTGCGGCAATGGCTCCTGTCGTAGTCTTAGCGGTTGTAGTGGTGAGGTTTCCGTTGTTGATACAGTCCTCAATGCGGCCCTTGGTTCCGATCACGGACACGATATTGCCGATTCGGCCGTCTCCAAATGTATTGACTTGGTCAGCATTGTTCACACAGCCACTGATGGTCGTACCGGCGTGGGCTGTGGCCACGATTCCGCTGCAACGTCCGAGAGATGCGGTAATCTTGCCGTTGTTCTCGCAGTTCGTGATGACATTGGCCGACTCGGCAGGAGTAGTGGAGAATCCTGTAATTCCGCCATAGACAACAGCCGTAGCACCATTCGCGGTATTTCCGTCACCGCTGACGGCATTCACATTGCCGGTCATCACGCAATCCTTTATCAATGAATTGGCATCACCGGTACCGTATGTGAATCCTACGACTCCTCCTATGGCGAACCTGTCGGAAGCAATCGTACCATTAAACTCGACATCAGCATTGACCTTCACATTCTCGACAGTGGTGCTGATCATCGCGCCCGCGAGCATTCCGGCAGAGCCTGCGCCTGTAGCCGAGATGGACATCTTGCCATTGATGGTCAGGTTCTTGACAGTAGCGCCCTCCAGCATTCCGAAAAAGCCGACTGCAGCGTCCTTCGCGACTGCAGCGTTGAGATTGAAGTTGGAGATGGTATGCCCGCCGCCGTTGAACTTGCCCTTGAATGCAGAACCTGTATAAGTAAGGCTATTGTTGCCGTAAGTAACCTTCTCCGGCATTCCTATAGGCTCCCATTCCGTGAAGTCGGAAAGGTCAATGTCAGTGAGAAGTTCAACTTCGCCACCTGCATTGTACCATCTGGAGAGGCTCCTGCCGTTGTTCACAGCAGCGACGAAGTCCTTGAACTCATCCATATCCGTGATGCCGCCGATGCTTGCGTCAGGATCGACCGGAGCTGTATAACCGAGTTGGTTCACGGTGATGATGACGGATGTCATGCCACCGGAAATCTTGATTTCTCCGCTTCTGGCAGCCATGTCCGTGTTCTCGTTCCTGAAGTTGGATGCGATGGTGAACGTGATGATGGACTGCTCACCATAGCCTGTGGTGGCATCAGGTGTAATCCAGTCCGGAGTCTGGACCATCCAGTAAGGGGCTGTCGTGGTGAGCACCACGGCTTCCTGCCCTGGGTTCTGCGCCGCTACATCCACGATGGCATCTCTGTCCACCTTCATCTCGCAGACGCTGAAATCGTAATCCGTGCCGTTGCAGGCGCCCAAGATGGCACCGCCAAGCAGCATCGAAGCTATTATTCTGATATATCTTTTCATTATCATTGTTGTTTATTGGTTTTATTTCCCGGTTATGAGAAGGTAGTTCAGGCAGCTGCGCTCACCCTTCGAATCGGAGACACTGTTCACTATTTTACCGGAGCCGTTGTCATAGAGCCACATACAAGACGAGCCGCCACCGTCGAAGCGGGTGCAGGTCCATCCGCCGAGCTTCTTCGCTATACGGTACACCTCATATCCCTTCACTCCGGTAGAATACCAGTCCTGTCGGCCGTCCACGACCACCAGCCAGACCTTCCTGCAATCCTTGTCAAGCACTGCAAAGGTCATAGGGTCGAACTTGGAATGGACACTCGCCGCCGCACCAGGGGTCTGGCTGTAATCCTCGCCCTTCTTCATCAAGTAATACGCCGAAGAATTCTGGGTGAGAATCGGCTTGGTGACTGGACTTGCGTCATTATCATCGGTCTTGATGCCGATGTCGCATCTGAGCCTGATTCTGTCCCCGACCTTCACCGCAGCCGCAAGAGACGCAGCCTCAGAACCGGAAAGGGCTATCGCAACCTCTTTCCTGTCGGAAAGATAAGGAGCCTTTGTCAATGCAGATGTCCTCCCGTCATAAATGGCGGTTATGTCGGCATCCGCATACCCGCAGTTCACCTTCATCGACTCCGATACATACTTCGCTACGACATACAACGCATTGGACGCCAACCCGTTCACAAGCGACTTTTTCTCCGGATGAGGATACTGCACATAACGGCTCGTATAGACATTGACCGGGCAAGTCTTGGAAACATGGCGGAGAGTCGTGTCATTGACAGTATAATAGTCGTACTCCCTGCCCCCGGCGCTGATCTTTCCCGAGAAAGTCTTCTTGCCGCAGGACATTGTCCTGTCATTGAACACCGTGAAGCCCCAGCCATGCACATGGTACTGATCCTTGAACACCTTAGGGTTGTTTATATAGACAGGCTCGCCGTCCTCTATGTGAAATCCTCTGGAGATACCGTCATTCGAGTCGAAGAAACCTGTATTGATACCGGCGATGACATTCATCCCCTCCTTGCGCTTACGGGCGCAGAGCTCGGATAGTGTCTCGCGGATGTTCTTTCCGTTGTTCCCGTTCTTGTTTCCGTTCGGATTCGGGACAATGTCTTCCGCATACGATGTAGTGATGTCCACTCCAGCATCGTTCAGGTCAATCTCCAGCACGTGGATATGTCTGGGGATGTTCGTGCAGGAATAGTGATGATACTTCACTCCGGAACGGATATCGGCAGAGCCGACCTCCTCCCAGTCATAGTATGCGTCCAGAGTCCAGTCCACAGTGTTTTCCAGCACATCAAGATTATGCTCCGGATAGACGACAGCGTTCACGAACATCGCAGGAGCAGACTTATGCGGGTCAGACTTATGCTCAGCATACTCACCCACATAGCCATAGCCACAGTTCGATTTGAAGCCATCCCTTTCCTTATTATATGAACAGCCCCACGCCGGCCCGCACTTTCCGTCTGACGACTTCTTGCCTAGGACAGCGCCGCTGTTGGTGCAGTTCGTCACCAAACCCTCATTATGACCGGCAATGCCTCCTACGTTGCAAGACGCGGAAGCCAGGATATCGCCCTGGTTTTCGCAACCGTCACGTTTGAGTTCCCCGCCCATAGTGGAACCGGAGTCCATGAAACCGCAGATGCCGCCTATGGCGATGCCCGCTCCTTCGGAAGTGTTCTCCACCATGGTGACACCCGCCTTATTCACGAGCATTGACATGGTGCAGCCATCTGAACGGCCCACGAAAGCACCAGCATTGACCTTGGATGCCGAGCCTTTCAGCACCATCCCGTCGCCTTCGAGGACAATGTCCCTGAGGGATGCGTTCTTCGCATATCCGATGAGCCCGGCATATGGTGTCTTCGCAAGGTCAATGAACCAGCTGATTCCGGTGATGCGGTGTCCGCCTCCGTCAATGCTGTATGTCAGAGGGTGTTCCGCTGTCCCGGCAGGTATCCATTCCCGTATGGATGAGGCGTCGATGTCGGAAATGATTTTGACAATGCCGTTGGACATATACCGGTTCACCGAAGCACCTTCGTTCACTGCCGTGGCAAATGCCAGAAGGTCCTCTGCAGAGGAAATCCCTCGTTTGCCCGTATCGCCGTCGCTCCCTGCCTGTGTCAATGCTACAGTCGCGTTGTCGCCTGACAGGTTGCTGACGGAAATCTTCGCCGAGCGTGCTTCCTTGGAGGTATTCTCCTCTACGGATATCATCACCTTCTCGGACGTCTGCGAGCCCTTTCCTGATGCCGTGAGCACTTTCGCCCACGATGCGTCGGAGCGGACCAGCCAGCTGCCGGAGGAAACGACATTGACAGAGACCTGTCCGCCCAGGGCGTCGATCTCGAGAGTCAAAGGAGTCACCTCGAAGGATTTCTCCTCCGGGGTGTTCTCCTTCCCGCAAGATGCCGCCATCAGCACGAAGGTCAATGTCAATGCAGATATTATGTTTCTAATCTTCATATTACTTTCCGTAACTGTCCTCCCAACCAGGGTTCTGCGTCAATGCTCCTCCTGTCAAGGTGCGCTGATCCACAGGAATCGGCCAGAGATAGTCCTTGGCATCATCCCAGACATAATCCTCTGCTGCATGATATGTCAGATAGCCGTGGTCACCTTCAGAGAGTGTCCAGCCACCGCCTATCACAATCTGGTTCGTGGCAGGGACAGTGGTTTTATCATCTGATGAAAGTGCCTTCGCATAGAATCCGGCATCGAGTTTTCCGTCATTGTCCAGGTCGTATTCGCCAAGCGCAGGGACATAAATGCCCTGAAAGCCCTTGTTGGTGGAAGGAACAATCCACTTTCCCTCATCCCAGCGGAGAAGGTCCCACTGACGGAAGCCCTCGCAGAAGAGCTCCACGGTACGCTCGCGGCGGATTTCGAGGATTGCTGCAAGCTGCTCGCCCTTGGCATTAGGATAGTATTCCTTCATAAGCGCATCAGGTTCCGTAGGCACTGCTGACAATCCGGGCATTCCCACACGGGCGCGTATCACGTTTATGGTCTTGGCAAGATCATCCGCCGTAAGAGTTCCTAGTTCGGCCTTCGCCTCGGCATAGTTCAGAAGAACCTCTGCATAGCGGATTATAGGATAGTCCGTGGTGGATGTGGTGGAGTTCTCGTGATCCGTGCTGCTGACGAACTTTATGATACGGTAACCGCTGAGGTTTCTGTCGAATGTCATCATCTCGTGCCCCTTGCCCTGATAAGCCACGTAGGACGGCCCGTGAAGTGTCTGCTCCATACGGGGATCGCGGTTCTTGAACTCATCGCCGTATGACAATGTCTGCCAGCCGCTTCTGTTCTGGATAGGTGTGCCGTCCGCCTGAAGATAGTGGTTCACGAAACGTGCCGTGGCGCTGTGGCGTCCGTTCTTCATATTGAACTGGATGCTGTGGCGAATCAGCAGTGACACGCTGTAGCGCCTGGAGAGGATAGTCTCGCTGCTTTCGGCATCCTCAAGGATGAAGTACTCGCGATATGAAGCCTTTGTCGCCTTCGTTGCGAGACCGAGAGTGTTGCCGGTATAGAGGCTATGCTTGCCCATTACTTTGGAAGCCGCCTCGGCAGCCTGCTCCAGGAACCACTTGGAAGAGACGGTCACACCGTCGAATGTCTGCTCGTCCTGCGGAACATATTCAGTGCCGGCGTGGTACTTGCGGAATGTTCCCTCGAAAAGGGCGGCACGTGACTTGAGTGCCATAGCGGCATCCTTGGTCACCTTATATACGCTGTATGCTTCCCATTTATCAGGAAGAAGCTCGTATGCCTTGTCCAAGTCCTGGCAAATCTTGAGCATCACATAACCGCGCTGGTCACGCGGCTTGTTCAGCATAGCATCGTCAGAGGAGCCTATGACATTGTCATAATACGGGATATCTCCATATTGGCGCACCTTGTTGAAATAGAACATCGCACGGAAGAAGTATGCGACGCCTTCATATTCCGCCTTTACGGCCGGGTCAGTGCACTTGTTGTTCTCCAAAAAGTAGTTTATGCGCCTGAGAGGCTGCCATGTGCTTACGCCCCATGAGTTAGATGACGGAGAGCGGGTTCCTTTCTCGATGGCATTCAAGGAAGACGTATAATGGTCGTCAGCCACCTGTGCGGTAAGGTTATCGGCCTCCGGAAGGATTTCCGCATAGAAGTTGTTTGTCCACATCTCAAGTTCCGCCTCGGTCGTGAAGAACGTGTCCGGAGAAAGGTCTGTCTCAGGAACCTTGGTAAGGAAATCCTCGCAGGATGCCGAAAGGAGCACCGCTACGGACAATGATATTATGCTAAGTATTTTTTTCATTGTTTCTCAATGTTTTAGAACGTGATATCAACACCAACGGAAAATGTCCTTGAGTATGGATACATACTGTCGTTCGTGGCAGTGGTCGTAGCCACCTCAGGGTCTATGGTCTTGCATGCCTTCCTGAGCGGAGATATGTAGAACAGGTTCTCGCCCGAGAAGTATATTCTCGCTCTCTCAAGTGCCTTGGATTTAATCGGAAGCGTATATCCTACCGTGAGGTTCTTCAGCCTGATGTACCTTGCATTCTGGAGGAAATAGTCAGTCGCCACGTAGTTCTTGCCTTTTACGAGATTGCCTCGCTTGCGCGGGAAGATGGCGTGGCTGTTGTCAGCCCCTTCCTCGGATGACCAGCAGAGGCTGTCGAAGTCCTTGGAGATGAAACTTGGACGCTCGAAGGCATAAGGGCCGTAGAAATACAGGCAGTTCTGTGACGGCAGCCAGTCGAGCTTGCCGACACCCTGGAAGAAGACACTGAGATCGATTCCGTTCCAGCTGAAGTCTCCCTTGACGGAGTAGTTGTATCTAGGGAGCTTGTTTCCGATCACCCTACGGTCGCCCGGCTTGTCAAGAGTGGACGAGCCGGCATCGATCTTGCCGTCACCGTTCAGGTCCTTATAGCGGATATCTCCTGCCATCAGGTGGTTATACGGAGCCTTGCATCCAAACAATGTCTTATGTACCGTACCTTTGGAATCGATGGCAGCCTCATAAGCGGCAGCCTCTTCGTCAGTGGCGAACAGACCATCCGACACATAGCCCCAGATATCACCGAGCCTCTTTCCCACATAGTGGTCGCTCAACTTCTTCTCAGGATTGTCGAACTTGGTGATATGTGTCTGATAGTCACCGAGTGTAGCTGTCACGCCATAAGAGAACGGCTTGCCAGCCATGTTGAAGGAGTCTCTCCATCCGAGAGAAATCTCATATCCCTTCGTGCGGAGGTTTGCGGCATTCTCCTTAGGCGCCGCCTCGCCATATACGGAAGGGACGGTCTTGCCCTTGGTAAGCATATTCTTGGTGTCTCTGATATAAAGGTCAGTCGAGAAGTTCAGCCTGCCCTGAAGGAAGCCGAGATCGATACCGAGGTTTTCGGACACGACTGTCTCCCATGTAAGGCTGCTGGATACCGGAGCTGATGCCGTTGCCATACCTGCCTTATTCTTTCCGTCGAACGTATATGACACCTTGGAATCTGATGACAGACCGGTGCTGATAGTGTCCCAGTAATAGTAGTTGCTTACCTGCTGGTTTCCGAGGGTACCATAGGAAACACGTACCTTGGCATTGTTCACGGCAGTCTTCAGGTTCTTCCAGAACGGTTCCTCAGAGATGCGCCATCCCGCTGACGCTGACGGAAAGAAGCCCCATCTGTGATTTGCAGGGAATCTTGAAGATCCGTCGAAACGGCCTGACACTTCCAGGAGATAGCGTCCTTTCCAGTCATAGTTCACACGGCCGAAGAAGCCCAGAGTCCTGTATGAAGAGATCGTCTCCCTGTCCCTGTCGATAGTTCCATTCGCCATGTTGATATATGACAATGAAGGAGAAAGAGAGCCTTTCTGCCTGTTCATCAATGAACTGCTGCGATAGTCGTCGAAGTTTCCTCCGACAGTGGCAGATAGATTGTGGGCATCGGCAAAAGTATGATTGTACTTGAAGTAAGCATTGATGATATGGCCATCCTGATAGTAGCGGTTCTCCTGATAGAAGTCGAACACTGAACCATTCGTGAACTGCCCCTGCGGAACGCTGTCGTCAGCACCCTTGTACATACGCTTGTTGGCATTGTCATAGCAGTTCGCTGAAGGGAGGCTACGGTATGCCTTGAGCTGGTCGCGGCGGCGGTAGGTATAGTCAGCGATGAACTGGAGCCCCTTGGCGATATTCGCCGTAAAGCGGTTCGTAATTGTCAGATAATTGTTCACTATCTGGTTATGGTTCCTGCCGTCCATGAAGGTTCCGCCTCGTCCGGAGAACAGAGGCGATGTGGCATCCGCCATATATCCGGACTGGATATTGATAGTTCCGTCAGGGTTGTACGGAGTGATGTTCGGGCCGACGTTTCTCATGATATCATAGAGGATACCGTTGGAAGCCAGACCGTCGGAACCGTCGATTTCCCAGAATCCGCCGTAAGAATAGTCCGTGCGTTCGAAGCTGATGTTGTTCGAGTAGTTCAGCCACTTGGTCATTTTCACATCTATCTTGGAACGGAAAGAGTAACCGTTATAAGTATCCTTCACGCTGTTCCCGAAGAGACCTCTACGGTAGAGATAGCGTCCTGATGCATAGTATGTTATCTTGTCATTGCCACCGCGGACAGTGATGTTATGCTCCGTTTCAGGGCGTGTCTTGTTCAGCAGGTAGTTGTACCAGTCGAAGTTTCCGAGATAGAGATATGTGTATGTTTCGGTCTCGTCAGGAACCACCCACGGACGCGCAGGGTTCTCAGTCTTGTCGTAGCGGCGCTCCTTCAGCATCTGCAGTTGAGCGTCGGTATAAGTCCATGCGCCATAGCCCTTGGTGTAGTTATAGAACTCATTGGTCAGAGTGACATAATCATAACCTGATGTGATATAGTCCGTGGAAGTGGTATTGTCGGAAATACTGAAACGCCCGTTGTAGGTAATCTTCGCCTTTCCGTCAGCGCCGCTCTTGGTGGTAATCAGGATCACGCCGGCAGAAGCCTTCGCACCATAGATGGCACAGGAGGATGCGTCCTTGAGAACTGATATGTTCTCGATGTCGTTAGGGTTCACCTGCGCGAGGCTACCCTCGATACCGTCGATGAGAACGAGCGGTGAACCTGAGTTCAATGACACCGCACCACGGATGGACATCTTGTAATGATTTCCAGCAATGGAACCGTTTCCTGTGGTAAGAGTGAGGGAAGGGTCTGCTCCCTGGAGAGCCATGGCAGTGTTGGTGACAGGGCGGGCATTGAGATCCTTTCCGTCAATCACGGAGACAGCTCCAGTCAGGTTCACTTTCTTCTGTGTGCCATATCCGACCACGACCACATCGTCAAGAAGGTTCTGGTCATCAGAGAGGCTAATCGTGAGGTCTGTCTCTGTTCCATTGACATTGACCTCCCTTTCGGAGAATCCGATATACGACACCACGAGAGTCACAGGATAGTCTATGCCGGACAATTCAAAGTTTCCGTCCATGTCAGTGAAGAAGCCGGTCTTGGTACCCTTCACCATGAGTGAGGCTGCAGGAAGAGGCGCTCCCGACGGATCGGTCACCTTACCCTTTACGGTAATCTTCGCAGGCCCTTCAGCCTTTGGCGCAGCCTGATGCCCGGTGATGGACACGCTGCTTCCGTTTATGACATAAGTTACATTCTGTCCGACAAAGATTTGGTCAAGGACATCATTGATGCTGGCACCGGCAGCATCGACAGACACTTTCCTAGACAAATCGATTTCGTCAGAATTAACGATGATGGACCAGTTTTCCATCTTGTTCAATGCGGCAATCGCTTCTCTTACGGTGACATTATGCAGCTTCAGGTCTATTTCCAGAGCCGAAGCGGACAAACTTATCACCATGGCAAGCAGCGATGCAAGTAAAATTTTTACTTTCATCGATTGTTTAATATGGTTAAATGAATAATATGTGGGATTCTATCGGGATGACAAGTATATGACGCCGTCACTCGACTTGATTTTCATTTTCTTGTCAGTGTTCATCGCAGAAAGAATCTGCTCAAGAGTTTCGTTATTAGTGAAATATGCGTAGAAATGCGTCTTCGCCAGCTTGTCGTCCTGCACGACAATTCTGGTCCCGAAATAGCGGGACAGATCCCTGGCGATGTCAGCCATAGTAAGATTGAAGAAATGGAATGAATGCTTCTCGGAGAACGCCCGGTAGTTCGTCCGATCGAATGTCTGCATATCGACAGAGCAGGTATTCCTGTCATACTGCACCATATATCCAGGTGCCATTTGCACGGTCTTCATCTCGCCCCCGACATTAACATCGAGGCTGACGGAGCCTTTCAGAAGCAGGACCTCAACACATTCGCTCTCACTGTAAGTCTTGTAGTTGAATGTAGTTCCATAGACTTTCAAGCGTGTGTCGCCGGAATTTATTATGAACGGATGCTGAGGGTCAGACGTGATATGTGCATAGACCTCTCCGTCGATGAACACCTTACGTTCATTGCCCTCGAAACGTGATGGATAGGTGATGCGGGAACCTGCGTTCAGCCAAATCTCCGAACTGTCAGGCAACACCATGCGGTGATTTTCTCCGGCAGGGACTTTATATTCGCGCCATTCCACTTCCGCGAGCTGCACCGGAGCATCCTTCTTCCCGACGAAATACGCAATCGGCGAAGCTACCGCAACAGCGAGGAGACCGGCAATGCAGGCCGCCATGAGACTGCTGCGCCAGATGCTCTTCTTTTCCGGGGCAATGCGCTTATACATCAATGTCTGCTCGCCGGAGCGCTTTTCTTCCCCGTCGAACAGTTCCCGCAAGGAGTCGGACACAGATTCATCTTTCACGTGGAGAGCGAGCCACTTCTGGACTTCTGACTCTTCCTCC